>JGI24159J19872_10003708_pt1 | contig 19178 bp, 8 predicted proteins | sample Ectturendosymbi4_FD_19872 | JGI IMG/M metagenome (IMG submission 19872) | reverse complement strand
GCTAGTGAACAGTTTATATTACTTGCTAATGGTGATGGCAAAAGTGAACTCGTGATCTCTACTGTTGCTTGCTGCCACAGTATGAAGCTTTGCGCACTTGCCGCTCGGGCTTTCCGACCGCAACAGTGGCNCAACGCATTCAGGTAGTGTCTATTCTGCTTCATGAGGCACAANCTGTGCTGGGACTATTTTGNCTTCATTTGAACACAATTGATTGAAATGGTCATGTGACAAGTACAATATGCAGAGACAATTGGTTGGGGTTTAAGAGTTTATGGTTAGGGTTNAGGATCAGTGCTTATGTTCAAGGTTTAGGTCAAGTTTTAGGTTTAGTGGTTCAGTGTTTAGAGTAAGGGTTTAGCCTGCAGTTCACTTAATGCAAACAAGAAGCTGCTAACTGCTTGCCAGCCTTGAAACCATTACAACACTTGTCCATGCATGTGGGACTGAGCTGTTACAGATGTCACGGTCAACTACGTAGGACATGCATTCCAAATATGTCATGTGACCACTGCCACCAATCGTGTTCAGCTAAAGGCAAAAAAACTTGAGCAATTATTTTGCCTCACAAGGCAAAATAGACACAGCACAAAAATGTATGTTGTGCATCATGATACACTTTCGGATAGTTTTCGGATACGGATAGTATGATTTTAACCAAAATAGGATTGGGATTGGATACGGATATCATTTTTCAAAAACAGGATAGGATCGGATAGTAAAAATCTACTATCCGATCATCTCTGCTTTGTGCATGCGTACATGGCGCGAATTCAGAAATTTCGCTTGACACCGGAATAGGATCGGACTGGATTGGACAATAAAAAGATTGGCCTGGAGTCCAGTCACTGGACTAGGATTGCAAAAATCTCCCATCCGTTCCAAAGTTTCTGTAAAGACATCCTTGAATGCACAAGTCTTTATAGTTGTTGCAGTTGACTGCATCGCCTTGAACTACTGATGCAAGCACAAGAGAAAGATGGCAATTCGGGGCATTAACCAACAGGAAAGCAACCAGCAGCAATAAAGCTCCCTCGACGAGTTCACTCTACGACTAGTAGGTTGCACTATCATTATATAGGGATGAGTGAACTACGATAATTCGCTTGTGGTAACTATCACATTGACTTGTAACTCATGGGCACCATCTTGCGGTGACTATTTGTTTTCATGAGGCCCCATCTCCAGGCCGCTACATAGTAACTTTGATCCGTTCCTCACTCTGGCTAAAGCGCGCGAACTCACGAACTAGAGGATTGGTTGGCGGTTTTGGTCTCGGATTCTCGGACCGGGAAAATCTCGGTACCGTGCCAGCAGCGTGGGCATAGGGTTGTGATGCGCCTGTTTTGCATCACTAGCGTGTGGAAAAGATACTGGTGAGATTCGCCTGTTTGTACCACCCAGCGTTTAAACTGTGCTGTTGGTACTGCATAGCCAGGATATTTCCATTTTCAGAAGTGCCGACCCTGCCAACAACAGGGGATGCATGATGATTCGATTCAGATTGCCAATGCCTGAACGAATCACTCCAGAACAAATCCATCATTATTCATGAAATGAAATAACTACAGTTGTTGTGCCATTGCTAAAAGATTAAGATACATCAGTGTGAGTGGAAATAGTAAATACCTGCTAAAAAGATACATTAATCAAAATATGGGCATCTGACTAGAAGACCGTATTGACGTATGGTAATTCAGATGTCCTGGAAACAAAATAAACACTGTACTGTTCTTTTTTTTGACAAACTTTTGTGACTTGTTTTTTCTGTGGTGCATGGATGAATCTACGTTTGTTTATAGTTGTTCCCAAATAAACTGATACTCATACTGATACCTGGTGAAAGTTAGCTAGTGTGACTCAGTTAATGAGTTATTGCAGAAGTATAATTGCGATTCTCTTCTTGCTAAGTGCCGAACTACTGCAATATGTGTGCCTGTGGAACACAGTTACTGACAGTTTTGAATAGGCCTACAAGCAAAATATCTGTTGAGTAATCAGACAGGACTTGGACAGGTACCTACTTAGTATTTGATGTCAGCTTTTTGTGATGTGACTAGGGTGTTGGTGATATATGAGCAACCTGTTTAACATTACTCCGAGGTACTTGGGCTTGGGGCAGAAGGGCAGGATGGGATCTCATTCAATTCATTGCTGACTTCTAGCTCACATTTAGCTTCCTTGTTGTGAAGATTGAAAACTGCCGACACTGTTTTTGTAGTGCTGAGCTGCAGCTTCCAGGTCTGGAGGTATTCACCTATGGTTGCAATGCCCTTGTTGCTCAAGCACCTTGCTTTTCAGGCTCTTCCACAGCCTACACCAGTTTCCATTAGCATGCATGATTGCTAGATCGTCAGCATACTGCTTTCCTTTCTGGTCACTGGTGATGGTGGTTGACAGGTCAGAGATGTAGATGTTAAAGAGGGGGTGCCAAAGACAGACCCTGGCGGATGCTGTTCTTAAGGCGTTGTAAACTGCTCTGTTTGCCATTTCCGGTGGTAAGGGTGCAGCTGCGATTGCCAACCATCTCCGTGATCATGCGGACCATGTGTCTATCAGGTAGCAATCGCAGCAGCTTGCAGATGAGGTCATGATGCCATATACTGTGTGGATACAGTGTTGTAGGCTGCTGTAGTGGGAGATCAACAAACACAGCTTTGGCCTTCTCAGCCAAAAAGCTATCCATCCTTGATGTCCTGTGACACCAGGGTGACCTGGTCTGCTGTCAACCTCCCATGTTTAAAGCTCACTCATGTGGGAGCATTGGGTTGATGATTGGTTCTACACAGGCGTAGATGAGTCTCTCGAGGATTTTAAAGGGAACACACACCAGAGATAGTGGATGGTAGCTGTTTGGGTTACCCAGTGGCTTTTATGCTTTGGGATAGCAACTATTAGTGCTCTTTTCCAGATCTTTGGAATTTTTAATTGGTGCATACAGAAAGCAAGGAAATCGCAGAACCAAGGTTTCAGAGCCGTCCTGGTATGGACTCTGGAGTATATATAAACTCTGGGAAGATGGAATCGGTACGTCCAGAGACTTTCCTGGCCCAGGTGCTGAGAACACAAAGCTTGAAAATTGCATATGATTTTTTTTATATTTTTATCGCTTGATTTAAACAAGATTTAAATCACTGATGAATTCAAATCAAATGATTTCAATCAATCAACCCTAAGCAGAACTTAAACCACTCATGAGGATGACTATTCTTCTGCATGGATTTGCATTTAAAGGTGTAGGGACCGGTTTCCCGTGCGTGGGAACCAACGTAGGAATCAGTGTAGGGTTTTAAGTTGGTTGTGGTGTTGAATGTAGTTGGTTGATTAATTACAGTTCCACAAAGATCCCTACTAGTTGAGGGATCAACCTAGTTGTCACAGGTGCACAGGTCAGTCTCCCCAATTAACATATTGCTCCCGGGTGGTTTCCCTGCGGCGATATCGACAGTTCCCAAGTTGTTTTGGTGGGAAATTCAAAAACCCTAAACATGCTTTCAGAAATGTTTCTGATACATTCCTACACACTTTCCTAGCATTTAGCAGCATATCAAAGCACTGACTTACATTGCAGAAAATCATATTCATTGCTGCTGGACCCTTGTCTTGCATAGATGGACGAACTTACAATGGCAGTGCATTTACACGGCCTCTGTCTGAGCCACAAAGAGTTTGGATTCTCATTCGAAAACCTAAAGTTACATAGCCTTGGGCTAGGACCAAATTTTTAGATAACATACCACTGCGAATTTTAGATAAATATGTATATATATGCAGGGTTGTTGTAAAAAAAAACAACCCAAAAGCAACCCACTTAAAAAAAACAATAAAACCCACCAAAAAACCCGCTCTTTACTTTTCCTTTGAAAAATCTGTTAAGAAGTAAAAAATAAAATAAGCAGGACACTTGTACAGTTGTCTATAATTATTTTTCAATGAAACAAAACGAACAGCAACAAAATTTGAAAGACTTGAGTAAATTCTAATGGTTATCTTCTTCAGCTCTGCACAATTGGTATATTTTAACCAATTTTTCTGCCTTTTCTACATCTAAACTTTTTCTGATTTTGGACCATACCAAATCATATATTGAAAAAATACACCCTATAGATGCTGAACTAGCAGCACATGCATACAAACTTGACACGAAACTGCAGAATTTGTGTGAGAATGTTTTTTCTATGTTTGCTGTGCGCATGCTTGTCAAGCCTTACAATTTAGGAGTGAACTGACCAACAAGACATTGCAAAATCAAAGATGGGGAGACATTTCATTACCCTCAATTTTGAATGCCATAATAGGTATAACAAGTCATTATTGTGCAATTGTGAAAATAGTGATATTGCATGATGGAATAAAAACAATTCAGAATTGGGTTTTTCTGCTTTCTTTAAAAAAAGAACAAAAACTTGTTTATTTCAAAAAAAAACAGGTGGGTTGGTTTTTTTGAAAGAACCCAGGTTTTTCTCAAACCTGTATATATGTCCTCAAGAACCTTTGATTAGCCAAAACGTATATATATGTCACCCGGGAACACGTGAAAAAATTCAAACAACGTATATATACATTGGCCGGTAGCAAAAGTGTTAAGGTAAAAAGCTAGAGTTAGCCTACTGTAGTGTTGGCAAAATGAAGCCAAAACCAAACTGAAAATATACACATTGTTGCTTGGCTGTGAATTCCAAATTAAAACTATAGCACTATACTCATTCATCTGTAGGAAAGGAATAAATGTAATCAGTGTAGTGTGTTTGATGTTGAGCAAAATTATACCATGTATCTGAACATGAACTCCTGCAGTATTGCTAATCTCTCTTTTATGGTTAGATGTCCTGGTGGCATGTTTATCAATTATGACATCACAATTGGATTTGTCAAAATTCTGCAAAAAAAGTGTTTCATTTCATTGTCAAAATAGCTTAATTTGCAAGTGTAGTTGCAGCAAACTATGGTAAGTGTTCCTACGGAGTCTTGAAATGTATAGAAAAAAGTTGGATCATTTTCCATCCTGGAAAAGTCTTGAGAAAAATTTTTTGGTGTGTTAGTATGGTAAAAGAAAATTTTCCAGACTTGATCTATTGACATGAATTTTCCCAATATTTCATTCAAGGTGGATAATTTTATTATTATCGTAATAACTTATACTACATGTGTTTGACCTGTGTATGTTGTTCAGAAAAGTAAAGGCTGGAAAAAGACAGAAGGTTTGGAAATTTATATTCAAAATTGAGTAGGAACCCTGTATGCATGTTTACATGTGTGTGGTTATCAGGAGAAACCATGTTCAATGAATATCTGAGCGGTTCCTACTAAATGTTGTATGCCATGTGCATGAAACAAGTAATTTTGCACAAAGTTTCATGAAAATTTCTGAGATCTGAGGCAAAGGTTAAAGTTTCATGCCTGCATTTACCAAGCTATAAAGTAGTTAATTTTTTAAAAAAAGGCTATTTGACAGTTGGCTTGGTATTTTGCAGCTTCTTAGCATCCCTCTTTTTTTAATTTTAGAAGTTGACGAAATCAAGATGCCCTCAAACCACATTTCCCTTAAGGTTAATTGTTCTGAGGTGCAACCTGTACTGAAGAAACATATGTATTGCAAAGAAGATAAAAATGTAATTGGCTTTATTAGTATAGTTGGGACCAGAAAAATTGGATATTTTTCATTTAAGAGGGATGTTTTTAATTTAAATCAGATTTTTTGATTTTTAGGAATGTTTTGAAATAATTTGTAGGGGTACCCCCTTGGCCTTTCTAAGTTTTAATTGTAAAGAATTGATTTTAAACGTAACTTTTTTGTGCTTTCACTTCAAGTGCAACAACTAGAAACAGCTGAACTTTAATTCAAACGTTCTTTGTGCTTATGCAATATCCCTTAATGCAAATCAGTTCATAACACCAGTATAAAGTGAAATATTTATTGAAATGACAATCGTTAACCATCAGTTCACAAAATTCATTACACTCAAGGGATGTTACAAAGCTTGTACATAAATACAAGTTTGCCACCTTTTTTGGCGCAGTCTTGCTAACATTATTGTAACATAGCTTTCGCTACTTCAGCTTCTGCAAAGTATAACCTACATCCATCAAAGGTTAAAAATTATCAAAAATATGTTCCATAACTACTACCATATTTCACAGTCTATAAGGCACATTGATCTTCACAAATTCATTAAATTCCTCTACTTCAGTGTGTGAGTTTAACAGTTGTGTGAGTTGGACATCAAGCATGCTCAGATCCCTCCCGTCATTGTCGTAAGCATGTCTCTTAACACTTTGGGTGCTGGCCCACATATATATATGTGGGAAAAAGTATGCACAGGTTACTGGGCATGTATATATACGTTCTGAACGAAAATCCTGGTTTTATGGCCCTGGGAGCCAAAACAATGTGCTATTTTTGTGGCTCAAGTGTTTTTTGGAAACTAGGCTATCATCTGAGTCTTTCGATCCCCAGATCGGCTTTCTAGCTTATCTGGAGTCAAAATGTTTGGTTTTACACTATTACAGTCATAATTTTGGCTCCAGATATGCTAGCAAGCCAATCAATGGCTCAAAAGACTTGGATGACAGCCTAGATTCCAAAATAAATTTGAGCCAAAAAATGGCCTGTTGGGTTGGCCCCCATGGCCAGGTAAGCTCAGCCACAAGGGCAAAAACATGTCCCCATTATGATGTCACCCAAAGAAAACCCCACACGCAAAACAAAAAAATTTTTTCCGTTTGAACTACAAGACTTGCTGAATCTGTAGAGGGTTTGAACAGCTCCCTAGTTCAATCGGCTGGCGAGTAATAGTGTTGCAAAGCTCTGTCGAAACAGTGGCTCTTGCGGGCCTTAAAAGTAAAATGCTCGGTATCCGTGGATATCACTGTAGGGAATCCACCCGGTACCGAAAGTGTTAACAGGTGCCAGTGTGCTATTTTGGGGTCCTATAACAGTATACACACCACAACGTTATCTGTTCAAACATATTCCGTATTACTCAGCAAGGCATCTGACTAAAGTAGCTATAATGCTCTGACAATCCATCAAGCGGTTTCATCAATGGGAGCACCATCAACTTTTGAGAATACTTAAGTCGTTTAAGTATACCTAATAGTGCAAAAAATGCAGTATGTCTTCAGTCAGCAGCCTACATGTTTAATGGAGTTTTGATTCAACTTTTAATATATGCCGGTATACACACTTTCACACTTGTGGCATTCTAGCCGTTCTGAGTCAGCAAAGGTTAGTGATTTCAGTCCATATGCCATTTTTGCAGGTAGTTGACATAGAATCTGTGACCTCGCAGAAGGCTATGATTAATAAAAACTTGTGCCATTCTTTCAACTTGTGCCGTCATAAGAACTTTCTGCCTTCTATCCCAATACAAATGAAAACCTACTAAAATGCTACTTAAATGGATTGAATAAATCACGCAAAGCTTCAAAATTGCATGTGTTTTTTTAATTTTTATTGTTTGATTTGAAACCACTGATTTACATCAAATGATTTAAATTAATCAACCCTGCTTGCGCAAATTCAGCAGGCTGGGATAAAAACTAAACAGGCTGGTGCTTGCCTTCAGAAATGGATTGAGTTGGATGAGAATGACATATGTGTACCTTCGTCATTCTGTACTGGCACTGTTGCAGCAGCATTTAAGTGGAGTCTTTTGCTCATTCATGATTAACATTGGGTTTTTTAGCAGAAACGTTTGTGTAGTTGAATAAAAGTTTTTCTGTGAAAGTGGTTGCTCAGCAAATGATTTGGTGAAGTTTTCTTGCTATATGCAAAAAGTTTGGCTAATTTCATGGTGAAATTGCACTGTGTTTTTACCATAGTATTTTGTTGATGATGCTGACCACTGATAATACCGTATTTACTCGATTGTTAGCCACCCTTGATTATAAGCTGCATGCAATAGTTGTAAAAAATTAATGTAAGCTGCCCTTGATTGTAACCCACACTTGAACATAGATTACCTAAGCCTCTAAGATACTTTCATATACTAGCACATTTCACGTTTAATTGGCAACCCTGGAATGATGCTTCACCACTACAACTGCATTCTGTTTATCATAATCCCTCCTGTGTGTGACGGATGTTTACGTGATGTGCAAGAGAATAGAATGCGAAAGAGAGCTTTGTTGACAAAACGTAGCTAACGAAAGACTGACGGTTATCTGTACTTTTTGATAAAGTAAAGAAATTAAAATTGTAAGCCACCCTTGATTATAAGCCGCATGAAATGATCAAAAAAACTTTGTAAGCCGCGGCTTACAATTGAATAAATACAGTATACTGTTTGTCATAGCATTTGGGGTGACGTTGAGTTCTTGTTCAATACGCTGAAAAGTTGGTACCTTTTAGCAACTTTATATAAATTACTGTAATCGAATTGTTGTTCATAATCTACGTTGGATGTTGCCCAACATTCCCTTGACATTAGGAAAAAATTTTAAAAGTTTTTGTAAAGTTTCCCTGCTTGCTAAAAGTGCAATCCATTTCTGATAAGCAGCATCTTTTAAACCCTTCAATTGCACAGTGTTAGTGTTTTCTAGGATTGGAGTGTGACCTCATGTGCACTTTGTTTAGTGGCATCATAAATGAGTAAGATTTGTTGCTGAATAACTATTATCTGGTAACATTAAGTTTAATTGCTTTTCATTGTTTTTGGAAAGGTCTAAGGTATCAGTTTAACTAATTTGTGTGGTGCTTTCTGTCTTTGCAATGGATGAAGAAGACCCACCATATCAGGCAGAGTATGCCAAAAGCAGTCGAGCAACTTGCAAAAGTTGTTTTAGTCAAATTGCAAAAGATGCTCTCCGTCTTGCAATTATGGTTCAGTCAAGGCATTTTGATGGCAAGGTTTGATATATCTAATATGCAAGCATAATAAAAAGCTTTGTGATGCAAAAATATTGGACCATTGATAAACAATATTTCATTTAAACAATGTGTTTTTTTCATTCAGTTTAATTGCACCCTGCATTAGTATTTGAAATAATTGTTGTGAAGTTGTGCTTTAAATTGTGGTGTTTTTTAAGCTTCAAACATGCTTTTAATGTGAAGCAGACTAATAAGTTTGTGGCATCATTTGAAGGGGAAAAATGGCTGCAGTGCTTAAAAATAGAAATGTAAACTGCATCCTGCACATTTTTGAGCATGACTGCATGTACATGACTTTTCTTCATCTCTATCTCTGTGATTTGGTGATCAATATATACCATTTAGATGTCTAAGAATTGTATGTATGTCAAGGAATTATCGCTGATACAGATGTGTATGTTGTAAACTTCTGTTGTAAACTAGCCCTTCTGTTGCAAACTATCTCAGCCTTCTGTTGTAAACTATTTCCCCATATGATGATAAACAATATCTCTTAGGTCTACATTACACTTGATCAGGTGGAAAATTTTAGATCAGAGTTATCCAATTAGTTTCCATTCTATATGCAGTAGACTCCAGTTAATACATCCCCGTTGAGCCAGCCAATTTTGGATATAATAAGGGATGGTTGTAATAACCTATTTTCCTAAAACTGCAACTAAACAACCCCAAAAGGGTAAAATGATGCAGTAGATGTTTTCTGCTGTATTTATTTAGCATTGAAAAGCTGCGCAATGTCTATGCTTAGGCGGAAACGTTTTTCTGAGATGGCCATCTACTTCTGCCTTAAGCATGCCGTTTTCTCAAATGCTGTTCCGCCAAGTAAAAAAAAAACAGTTTGTCTGCATTGGGAATCAGACGTGGATAGAATAAGTGGTGGGTGGATGTATTCATCGGAGTTTTTGTAATGGGAAATGATTACGAAGATTCTGTTCCAAGCGATGTGGATGTAATAAGTGGTTGGTTGTAATAACAAAGGGTGTATTGACCAGCGTCTTCTGTATAACTTTTTCTTTGATGATGAAAATCCGTGTCGGTGCACTCGTTTTTCATCTACTGCAGTATTTAAAGTATTTTGAAAATCAAGACAGCCACACCATGAATTGCCTTGCAAACGTTAGCAATTGCAGTGAGTAGGGTAACATTCAGAATCTTTCACATCATATTTGTAAACTTTAAGCTTCAAACCACGGATTCCTGACTACTGAGTAGTCAATGTGAATTTTTTGGTGAATGAAGCTTCTTGATATCCGTATCAAATTGTTCTGAATGTTCTCAAGAGACAAGACCAGATATAATTTCTTGCAGCAACCAAATTGGTACCATTTCACATGCTTTTTTGGAAAATGTCGTCCCAAAACTATTGATGATATAGGCAAGTTCCATAATCTTCGTTGGGATGACCAGGAAAAAATAAGAGCACAGGTGGAAAGAAATGGTTCTGTTGGTACCAACGGCAAATCTTCATCTAATGCAAAATTGGTGTCCAAGTCACTGGCAGATTTTGTAGTCCAGTATGCTCTATCTAATCGAAGCAAGTGCAGGAAATGTGAAGAAAAGATTGAAAAGGTAAAGCTTGAGTTATTAACTGTGTATCTTTACAAATTGGTTTTGTGGTAGCTTCATGTGTGTCTGTAAAACATGCAAAATTGTACAAGTTTTAGTGATGTACATAGGTGACAACACTAATTCTTGTTTATTACCACCTGGCAAAGTGTGATTTCATGTTATCTACAACCAATGTCGGTTGTTTTAAATCGCGAGATGAGATGCTTGGACAGTGGAATTGCGGCTCATAAAGTTACTAATATTTACAAAACGTGGAAATCCTGCAACTAAAAGGTATTTGCAAGAGGAAAAGTTAATGTGTAAATCACAGCTACCGGCTACATTTACCGACTATTTCAAGTTCATGAAAGATGTTCATCCGCATAATATGAGGCATACTAAAACTCTGCAATTTGCATTACAGAAAGCACGTTCAAACTCAGTTATGAAAACGTTGAAGTATATTGCAACAGAAATCTGGTCACACAAACTCCTTTAGAAACAAAAAACAAACCAAGTTTGGCACTTTTTGCAGCCCGATGTAAAAAATATGTTACTCGGCTATTACCAAACATTGTTGATGTTCTTCCTTGTTTTGTTTGTGTGCATTAAACAAGTGCATTGATTCTATACCATTATTACGACGTAAATAGTTCAGAGATGTATTGCTGTCATCTCTTGCTTAATTTGCTTTTTTGCGTTAACTGGATATTGATCGTATTTTATATATTAGGCTGTTGTACAGTGTAATGGGATGCCTTTGGACTCCAGTCGTAATACGATCATTGTAGATCGTGTATGTACCGAGCAGTAAAGGATTTTCCGTTCCTATGCGTGAACCATCACATCGACTGAAAATATGTTCTCGAACGACTGATTGCACGCCTTGTTCTCAGCAAGTTTAAATTGTGGCACACATTGCAGCGCTACAATAGTTCGTAACTGTCGTGACGCATTTCCTTCTTTAGCTATCACGAATATTTACAATATACGCGAAAATTGAAAAAAATTGTAGCAAAGTTGAAACCAATTTTCTGACTCGCTTAAAATTGTTTGCATCGTATGTTACCAGCAGGTCTGGTTGAGGGGTTCTAGGAAGGGTAACTCTTAAATGGCTAAATTAATCTACTTCTGCAAACTGTTCGCAGCAACAATGCGTGTTTTTTCTACAATTATTTCACTGTCAACGTTCGCTTGTAAGTTTTACACTGACTGCGCAGGACAGATCGTTTCAATACATGAAACTACTTTTCTTGTACAAATGTATTGCGATATGATTCCCTTGCGTGCGTCACTGCTGTGATTTGACAATGATTTGGAAATAAATTATACATAAACATATTTTACCCTTCTATTGCTAACCTTCAATGTACCCCTTCAGACAGGCAAATGTACCCCAGGGTGCCAACCCCTTTTGTAGACTGTGCATGTGTCTCATCAGTATTTCCCAAATTAGAGCACCGAGCGACAACGCTCATCCTTTTCAATAACTCTTCATAACCAGGTACAGGTAAGAAAGTAAATCTTTAAGGATGTCGTTGCAGTTCACTGGTTAATTTATGTGCATTTTCCTTAAGAATTTTGCTATACTGCATCAAATACAAGTTCTGTTCAAACAAAGCTAAAGAACATTTTATTCAAAATGGTTATGGTTTATTCATGCATTTTTGTGAACGTTAACATGCAAGTGTTAGGCGACAAAAAAGTAGAGTACGGTTATTGCTGTGGGTACACGGTTTTATCACAGCAAAAATAGCAACTACCTTGACCAAAACATTANCTTAAACAAGCACGAACTTAGCTCGTTAGTCAGCGATAATACTGTTGAATGTGAATGTAATGTTTCCCACTAAAANATTTAAACTATCACGAAACTATCCACGCTGGTGCTATAGGCATAAAAAGGAACTATCTACAATAGCGCTATAGGCATGATGGTTTGTAGCTCATCGCTTCTTAAAACAAGTCAAAAATCACGTAAATGATTGATCTTTTCGAAGCAATGCCATCGCGTGCTAATTTCCTCACCGCTGTCGCCTTCTCAAAAAGAGTGCGAGATTAATCCGAGCAGAGAACAAAAGAACGCAACTGTGTTTGCAAATAGACTTAGCTGAAGAAAAATCACAGTCACTTAACTCACAAAAGTCACTGTGGTGAGAACAACAAATCTACGTCACAAAAGACAAAAAATCGCTACTCTGAATGTTATAAAAAAGTTTTATATGTAGGCCCGAAACATTTCCGACTCTGCCCAGAGCAACAGACGTTCAGTAGATATTAAATGGCGTTTTACACCCATTTCGGTTTTAGATAATTTTTTAACGGTGCGCTAACATGGTTTCTATCTAGAAATATGAACACTACTTTGTGAGTTCTTACGAAACTCCAATCCGTAAAAAGTCTTAATCCTTCATGTGCACCGCCTCTTGTAAATCGTTAAACCAGATTTTATGCGGTTTATGATAGTCTATGCCAGGGCCTGGCCAAACCTGCTNTATGTATGAGCCGCATATCGTAAAACCCAAGTTNCAAAGAGCCGCGAACATAAAAATCTAAAAACACGAATTTATTTGGAATCTACGCTTCTGTGACATCATAATTCTTTTTGTAACGACTTGCAAAAGTAATACTGTACGGCAGTAACATTTTGCAATATTNCTACACTTTGCAATAGAAATAAAATNATTTTCGAAAAGCTCGAAGAGCCGCATGCAGAGGTTCGAAGAGCCGCAGTTTGGCCACCCTTGGTCTATGTATTTCAAGTNGGTTACCCGAGATCGCGAACACCCCTCCTCCCCGATTCATTTATAAATCGCGAAAACAGGTTTTATGCGGTAACCGGCTATGTGGTACAGTTGGTTGAACACCGCTATTCCGGTCAGATCATACCGAACACTTGAAAACCCGTCCAGCCTCGTGCTCGGCGTCACTGGGTGAGTGCCAAGTGAACTGGTCACGTGCGGTGTTGCCATTGACTGGCTACCAGTGTAGCAGTGACTGCGAAAATATAGCCGCGTAGCTCACGGCGTAAGCAAGCAGTGATGGGTGCCGCAGCCACTCGTCGTGACACTTCGACAAGAGTACATAAAGCAAGTATAAATGAAACAACCTGAGTTTATTTTTTCGATCATTGAACGAATGTTTTTTAATGACCGAAAAAAANTTAAGTCGATTCGGTCACCACTCCAAAAAGTTAGGGACTGTTNAACCAGGGGTGGGCGATTAATTGGGCTCGGGGGCCACTTTGAGAATGCTGCGNTTAGCGGAGGGCCATACCGTCGAATGCAGTATTTCTCAACCTTGTTCGGCCCGTGATTCCCTTTGGTATCTTCACACAGCTTGCGACCTCCTTTCTGCTCTTTTTTCAATATATACGATTATAACCACTATGATTACCACAAAATACATTTCCAGAAAAATGCAACAAACTATCACAAGCTTACTACTGTGTACCACAAAAATGCATTTCATAACGTCTAATTTCAAACGGCCATTGAATTTCATGAACATTTTCAATGCGACCTTTGACTTTGCAACGGTATGACCAACTTTGTTTGACAGTGCTCATCTCGTATCATCCTCGACCTTTCTTCAATTAGGGGCCTTCGTTTTTATGTGACCAGAGCTGAAAGCCACTCTCGTATAGATATATTGTGGCAACGGAAACAATATTCGAAAAGCCAAATCAGACAGTTGTGGGTATGATTCACGCACAGCTCACCAGAACGGAGAAAGTGGGATTTCATTAAAAATATCACGTGCTCATGAATTATTCCGAAGATCACAAAATTGGCCCTTTGATTCATCGAGAATATTGGCTATAACCAGAGAGGTAGAGAACGGATTTAGTGCAAATTCTTCCTACTTGAGCTCAGAGAAATATCGTTGGAGCTCAATTTCAAGTGATTAAATTTGGTTTATTGTAAATACCTTCAAACTCTAACTAAGTTCTTCAGTTTTTTCAACAACACTTGGCAATTTCTCAAACATAGCAACGTTTCCTGGCATTACTTTACGACGCCAGTTTTGCAACTTCGAATAAAATGCTTGCAGATTCGTCGTGAAGCTGGATGATGTTTGCAACCTTTCCTTGAAGGTTTAGATTTAATTTGTACAATTTTCAAAAATTTCTGCAAAATAAGCAAGACTTTTCAACGAAATCGTGACACTATGTAAGATGCGAACTCGTTTGCTTCCAGTTCTTGGAATAACTTTATTCCGTCCTTCATTTCAAAAACGCGGTTAGAAAGTTTATTTTCGATAGCGAACGTACAGAAGTGTGGAATAGAAGAACTTCATGTGCCGATTTCAAATCTTTGTGCAGTTCTTTAAACACGCAGGTGTTAAGGCTTCCAGTAGGCTACAAACCACACAAATATATTTCCACTGCAAATCTGCAGAAACAAAAAAAGATTTTATCTTCTCCGAAACATCTGCACTTGTAGTTCGCAGTTCTTTACAAAACAGGAAATCCTTTTTAATGTCTGATGAAAGAATACTGCACCTGAGCACGTGAAATAACATCTGTTGACAAATCCACTGGAAAAGAAAACAATGGAGTTGGACATGCTTTCATTTATCACCTGCTTTCATTTTCATTTGGTCTTTCACATCTTCCGGCATATCTGAGATTCGCCACTGAATAGTACCACTGTACAGAGATATTCGTCTCATTTTTGCTTCGCTAGCTTCAAGAAGTAGTTTTACTATGTTGAACAAACAGGTTTCAACAAACAGTTTTTAACAAACTAGCGTTTCTCCAATCCTGTGAGGTATTTTGCTTGGCAATTTCAAGTGCGACGTCATATGATGCCTGTGTTCTTGGTGAAAACTTCCGGCAAGATAAGCCTCTGATGTTTCAAACTCGCTTCATGGCGTCGGAAGAATTTTAAACTTTGTGACGTGTTTGGGACAGTTCTGTCGCCACAGGTGGGCTTTTGGGGGCTTAGCCCCCCAACTTGAAATATAAAGCAGTATTGATCGGTGGATTTTTTATCAAAATTCAGAATGTCAAGTCCCCAGAACAAATGTAACCCTCCCCCCTTGCAAACTTTCTGGCGACGGTTCTGGATTGGAATGCTTTGTCTCTAAATGCCGTATCACTTGCGAAGGTTTCATAGACTTAGCACTAAGAGTCTTTGTGCCACTGCAACAGGTTCCTTCCTGATTGTTGACTGCAACGTCGCAACAACAAACTGCTGCTAGGCTATCTTAGACAACAACTAGTTCAAAATTAGAATCAATTCTTTGTGACGTGTTGGAAGGCTTTAGCTAGCTTTTAAATGCTGTATGAACTTCGATGGTTTCACAAACTCAGCATCGGCACTGAAAACAAAGTTGCACGAAACACACTAAGGCTCCACTGTGTTTTTCCAACTATGGAGTTAAAACCAGAATCCAAATACTTTTCAAAATACTTGAGTTTCCTGTCCATGGTAAGAATAAAAATGAAAGTATCGTAATACTATTGCAGTTAGAATATGTTTTACCTTACTGCTGGCAGCAACTTCACAATACGAGTGATAACCTGCTGGTATCAAAGCCTACAACTGTTTTGAAACAAGAAAGACCAAATGCGTCAATTGACATAGCAATATACCGCTTGTGGTTTACTTCACCTCGGATATCGACAATAGCCTTGCAGGATTGTGAATGATAAAACTAACAGATAGCCTAGATGTACAATGGCTTTCTGACGACGGAAAGATGTGTCGGCTCTTGAGGTTGAGAGTTTGGATGCATTATGGCATACACTGCCAATCATATTTTGCAACATATTGTGCTATTTAAATTGGTAACTCGAATGCTATAAATTTCACATAGTAACTTACGGTCTAAGCAACAAACAAGCTGCTCTGAGAAGCCGATTCATTGCGATGACCAGATTTTACGATTTGAACTGAAGTGTTAAAAGAAAATGACCTAAAGAAACTTCGCGATCCCAGATTGAGAAACGCTCTCCTAGTAGAAATAAAAGCGAAGTTGGAGAAAATTTCAGACTTGATGATTTTTCCTGAATGCTTCCGCGNGCCACTAAAAACGCTGTGGCGGGCCACATGTGGCCCGCGGGCTGCTAATTGCCCACCCCTGGTTTAAGCGAATGTGAATAAACTATTATGGAACAAAATGACCGAAATGTCACAGCGAAAAAAAAACAAGTAGAGCTGAAGATTTTATGCCGTGACTTGTCGTGGAGCAGGTCTCACTGGATGTTATTAACAGGATGAAATTCGAATATCGCACAAAGAAGTTGATCCGGAAAAGCCGCAAATCGGTTTAGTTGACAGATGGCATCACGTTGGCTGCTTCGTAAAGCGACGAAAAGAGTTCGGATGGATCGATGGTGGTTACACTGCTGAAATGCTGACGGGCTTCAAATCACTTGACGCTGGCGACCGAAAAACGCTGACCAAACTTCTCAATAAAAAGTGTGTATTTGGCGGTTCATTGTTTTTACTCATGTTTGAGCCTCAGCTTCTCATCTTACTTCAACTGAGACCCGATTTGCTAATTTGTGTAGTTAAGGTCAGAACTTGGTTCCTTTTTTCATCAACGTTTTTAGTCGATATTGTTGCAGTCGCGTGAGTCGTTCTGTGACCACCTGGGTCAGTTTGTCCAATAGTTACCGTAAAATAAAGAGCTACGTCTTATTCCAGTAACTTCAGATGGTCTGCGGCTAGGTTTTTTCGATTTTTTTTAAATGATCGAAGAAAATGAAGTCAATTCGGTGTTTTACTAACTAACATGAGACAAATGACCGAAATGTCTCAGCGAAAGAAACAGTCCTGCGGTCGCGCTGCTCTTTTGTGGCTCTGTTTTTCTTTGTTTATTTTACTTAAACCACATCGTGAGCGTTTGCAGCACTCACAAACGTGATGTGTTTCAGACCCTGTGTTCATCACCGCCTCTTGCTTCAGAGCCGGTCGTGTACACGCAAGGAGCGCGTCCCAAATAAATCCTCACGCCACGAAAGTGTTCTTCATGTCACCAGCAAATCTCTCACTATGCACCCATCGCTACAACGTTTTGTCACCGATTGGCAGCGCAGTACATGGCTTTCGTGTGATTCCGATAGATTTGTTTGTTTGCCTGTAATAGTCAAGAAATATGCCCATAATTGTCAGGAAACCTGGCCATAACTAGGGGCAAAATATAGGGGATGGGACAGTAGTTTTGGAATTTGTCGAATGTTACATCGTTAGTAATTTCATGTGATAACGAAGGGATTTTCTGAAATGAAATGCCGTTACTGTACAGCACAGTAAGTATTACGCAAGTATTGTATGCTCACAGCACAGTAAGTATTACACGCAGAAGCTCAGTACCAATGGCGTAGGGAAACGAGGCCCGCGAAAATAAGGTTGTAAACCTTCTGGTATGAACTAAAAATGGTTCAACCAATTTTCATTAGCCCTTTTGCAACCGTGCCCCCATATTTTTGGGCTTTGGGGCTGCTTAACCATAATAGCTCTGTATAGGTTAGACGCGCGCATCATATAATGTACTTCGTATTACTTTCGTGGGTATTCTATGGCAGTGTTTCCCAAAGTATGGGTCGGGACCCAAACATGGGTCGCAAAGGGTAAAAAAATGGGTCACGCCGATGCGATCTAAACCTGGGTTGTATATTTTCACCGTTACCACCGCTTGTCTTTCTCTGCCTGTATAGTGCAGGTGCTTGAGAAGAGAATAGGTCGCTGAGAGTGAAAACGAACTTAGCAACTTACTGCAAAAAATCATCCATACAATGATAATTTTTATCATATGTTGTTTGAGGCATGGGTCGCGAGGCGTTCAGCAAATTCAGATTTGGGTCGCGCTCAAAAAGTTTGGGAACCGCTGTTTTATGGTATGGGAAGAGACAGTCACAAGTTACCATGGGGTAGAAAAAGTGCTCCATGGACAAGCCTGGGTTTAACAGTTCGGTATCGATCAGGTGAAAATTATTTAATCACGAACGTGACAATCTGGTCTGCCACGACATCTGACTTTGCCAGACAAGTTACCAATGTTTAGCCGGCGCACCAATTTGCGATAAAAACGCAGCTTCTGCTTGTAACTTCATCCACATTTACGATCAGGTCAAGGTAGAGGGCATTGCCCTTATTTTTGCATCCAGTACAATGTTGAGCGATTTGTTCAAAGTATATTAGGCATTTCTGCTCACCAAAATCGGTGGAAGTGGCCGTCGAACATCAAGTGTCATTGTCTAACGCAGAAAAAATAAGAAAGCTTTATCGGCGAATGTGGTGGAGTGTGATGGTCCACAGGACGAAAGCTCTGCCAGCACGTCGACGCAGGCTGATGAATTAACTGCGAAATTGAGGCAACAGAGCACGGCTGTTTGGAAGGTGATTGACACGCTTAAGAAGTCGGACTTGAAAAAGCCGGAATTGATTTCCATTTTGGAGGAGAACGAGCAAACTGTGCCGACCGGTCTCGACAAGGTAAGTGTTTTGTGTTTAGCTCAGCATTCATTTTCTAGCTTACCTATCATTAACTGCCGCACTTTAAACAAACCACATGGCCGGTAGATAAACCTGCGTTGTGACGTTTTTCTTGATTTTCTGCGATTGTTTCGTTAGTGAAGATTGCACTGCTTTTCAATTCTTACCTAAGCGCAAAACAGCTCTATAGTTCCGACGCGAAAAACGTTGTTTTTGTGTTGCGGGCGGTTGCACTGTGTTGTCGGGGACCCAGCATTGAAATTAGATTTAGTTACGTCTCATTCAAAGCTACATCTGCGATAGAATAAAAT
>JGI24159J19872_10003705_pt1 | contig 19181 bp, 16 predicted proteins | sample Ectturendosymbi4_FD_19872 | JGI IMG/M metagenome (IMG submission 19872) | reverse complement strand
GGCATTGTGTTGCAAATCCTTAAAATTGGATCACGTCATGCAAGTGGTTGTCCGGACAGTTAATTTCATCCGAACCATCACCGTCAGTTTGAAAGCCTTCTCAGTAATAAGGCGTTTTTTTATTTGCGTGGGGAAATTGAAAACTTTATGTGCTAATAATCATTTTCAGATAAGCTTGAACGTTTTGCATTAAAGTTATGAAAACAGTTGGAAGTTGTCAATACTTATAACCAGGGTGACATACAGTGATTACATTGGTCCGGCCCGCTTGAGATTAAATTTGCCTGAATTGGCCCCTGAACTGACACGAGTTTGACACCCCTGATGTAGACAATCAAGCAGGTATCGGAAAAACGTTTTGCTCATCGTTTNTGCTAAATCTAACAAGAGCTNTNAAAGAAACCATCTGGAGGACTCAACAAGGATTTGATAGTGACGAACGAGCAACGTAACGTTTCAAACGACACAATTGGTCACGTTCGACCTACCACATGTGACGCACTGGTACTGCCTCAAGGCGTGTATTTCCACAACAAAAGCTAATATCAAGGTTTGTTGGAATCCACCTATCAAAAATCCGTGCGTTCTTTTGAAAATTTTGCGTAAACGAAGTAAAGTAAATGCCTCGTTTTCAACTTGTGTTTTTCTCTGTAAACACAATTTTAAAATGACAATGACAACAGTCGAAGCACTTCGCTTAGCACGAGGATGATGCCCTAGGAAAGGCGCTGAGTTTCAACGTGGAAGGCCAGAGAAAACGGGGAATACCACGGACGACATGGAAGAGGCAAGTAGAAGAGGAGATTGGAAGAAATGGGTTGCAGAAGACGCCCTTAATCGAGCAAGATGGTGAAATGGAGTAAAGTTAATTAAGTGAAAAAGAAGGTAAATCTGGCCACCACCGGATACCGGGAACAGAACCCGTTTAAAACTCCAAAACTAGATGACTACTACTATACTGTCAACATTGACTTTTGTCAGAAATTCGCAGAAATTTAAACGGTTTGAGAGAGAGGCGAATGCACTTTCATAAGAGTATAATAAATAAATAAAAAACTATATCGTCGAAGGTTTGCGTGTAAACCGCGATGTTTACTTCACGTTTTTTGTATTCACAGTTTTCTTTTTATCACCTGACTTCACTGAGATGGACTTACTTGGACTTGCACTTTTAAGTGCACTTTAAAGTTTTCGAGAAGCTTCACGAATATGTCGAGGGAGAGCTGGAAGACTTCCGGCACGGCCGAGACTCCGTTCTTGCTCAAAGCAACGCACAGGTACTGAAAATAAAAGCGGAAGTACACGATGTACACGTGCATCAAGAAAGCACTTGCGAACGCAAGTAAAGTTGCTTTAAATCATGAAACTGTTTTTTTTTTCGGTAATAGACATAATTTTTTTGAAATGATTGAAAAAATTAAGTCAACTCGGTCATAATGTCCGAAAAGATAGGCTAGTGAATATAAATGTTTCGGCGAGTTTTGATACTACTATGGGACAAATGAATCAATTTACTCAGCGAAAAAAAGCAGGCACGAAATAAATATAAAGCGATACAACTAGTGCCGTGACGTACAATGGGTAATACGTCAATATTTTCTATTAGAAACAAAGAAAGGTTAAACTTCGCACGCAGGGAGTTTATCCTCGGCCTCAATGTTATCGCACCATCGCAAACAGTCACAGCGCAATATACCAGGTCTACGCTCGTGTGGGATCCAACCTGTTTAATTGCGTTGATGAACATCTCGTTGTTTCTGAAAACGGATCCAGAATTTTCCAGAATCGAAAGCAGCAAGTGGAGGGAAAGGACTTTGGATCTGAGCTCGTGCGACCTGCAAAAGCAAACAAACCCACGGCCGGTTTGAGAAATAACATCAGTGGCAGCAAGACGGAAGTTCCAGGTAGAAAGCGCAGAACAGTGCGACAACTACTGCACCTCTCTTCACCCCAAGATGACCAACCAGCGCGCGACAAACGTTAAGAATCAGATCTGCTCGCATTACTTTGCAAGACAGTCATGGAGGACGAATGACAGCAGCTCTTTCGCGGACACTAACCTGGGGTCAGGAGGTCCATCCGCCAATAGCTTCATGCTCAGCTTGCAAAAGCTCCTAATGAACAAATAGCAGTATTTCAGGCGAACAGACAAATGTATGTCAACACAAGAAAAGCACTTGAGGAGGCTCTGATAAAAACCAAGCAATTCTGGGCACAAAAGAGATTAACTGCTGGTTGCAGGCAATGGAAACTGACTTCTCGGTGGTACTCGGCCGTTGGACGAGCGAGGTAGCGACTGAAAGCTCTTACATTTTGCATCGAAACGGTCGCCACAAGCAACAACTGCACCGGTGCTCACTATAGGCGAGCAGCATTGCAGCTTCAGCGGCTTTGCTATGTCTGTCGTCGAACGAACCTGAACACGAGGAAGGCGTCCTTCTGCAACACGTGCGAGAAGTTGATGTTCCGACGAAGCAGGTCGTCGGCGGAAGGTCGCACCGCCTCGGACGACGAGCTGATCGAAGTGTTGCGCGACGAAAAAATATCTGCGCGAAAAAATCGAAAACAGACAAGAGGTTTTCGAGACTGTCGATGAAACAACGGCAACTAAAACCCGCATGGTCATAGGCGTAAACTCCAAAAACAATTTCGAGCTTATCTTGTCGTTTTGTGCTTTGAGAGGCGGTGTCCCGAACAAAATACTGTTGCTCGCTTCAAGACAAAACATTTGGCCCATCCCAAAATTTTGGGCTGGCTACGATACTGCGCATGGTGTAAAGCCGCCAGTTCACAGTCATTGTGCCCAGTAGAACGACAGCACGTGGGCGAAGCCAATCTCTGAGACACAATGCTGATCAGTGAGATATTGCGTCCGAGTTGACCAATTACTTTGTTTCAGTATTTCCGTATGCAGAACCATAACAGCGAGTTGCGCGAATCAGATTCAAACCTGATTTATCAACTTCCGCTTCGCGCTCATCCTCCCCGTCCGTTTGCGCCACGACGAGATCCACCAGGTCGGACAAGATTTCTTCCACGGCCAAGTTCGACGAATCTTCGGGCGTCTCGGCGACGCCGTTCACCGCTGCATGCAAACAACACAAACAGGTTTGAGTGGCAAAAATTACACTATTTGTTCTCCGAGATGAGTTTGGTAAAGCATGATAAAGTGAGGATCCAGGGATATTGAACACAGNAAACACAGATCAGTCTCGTAAAGGTTTTCCGTATAAACAATGTTTGCCTCATCAAGCGTTCAGAGAGATCTAACAAGTTGTTTGGGCTACAACGTGATTCCGAGATGAACTGTTTCAAAGGAACTTCACACAAGAAAAATTCGTTCTTTCTGCATGTTTTCAGGATCCATTCCATACGCGTCAAATACCCACAACACTGACCTTGTCTCAACACACCATTAATCAAAACCAACAAGAAAATAAGTTACTCTAACCCTAGACGGCTTTGACTGCACCGTTTTAACACTTAAAACAAAAACGTTTTGTTCCCCCATTTCGGAAGTGCAAAACTATTAGGGCTTTGTTACATCAAACCCTACAAAATAGCCATGGTTTGTTGGGCGCATAGCTTCGGTAGGAAGTCTTAACTAACCGTGAAAATTCCCATCTTCTGATTCCGTGGCCGCGTTTTCTGCTTGCGACTGCGAGACGTTTGTCGACACTTCCCCGTTCGTTTCGCGAACCATGGTGGTGTGGTGTCGATCGCTTTCGGGAGCGTCGTCTGAAACGCAGATTGTGACGCTAGCAACGCATTGTTCAAAAAACGACTATTCAGAAGAATGCGAGACAGCAAACGCCTTGTCGCTACAGCGAAATAACTCGCAAGACGCATGTTAAAACTGCGAAAATATAATGTGCACGCCGAGCACATAGCTTGCACAGATGCTGGTAAACAAAGACGATGACTGCATGGGCGCATGTCAAGAAGGTTTCTCTACAAAAATGCAACAGTGGAATCATAGATTTCTGGGTAAACACAGAGAAACGCCAGTGAAAACAAACGACGTCTATTCACCTCTACAACAGCGGCACAAACCAATATGCACAGTCAAGGAATCTTCCCAAAGCACACAATTTAACTATCCATGCAAGCAAATAAATGAGATCGGCTACTACGAACTCAATAACCGAACTCAATACGGTCTGCTCCGAACTCAACAACCGCGCTTCACAACCATAGCCAAGCATTGGTAGTGGACGGTGACCAAAAGAAAATACAAAGCTCAAGTGAACAAGAAAGGAAGTTTATACTTAAAAAAAGCGCAAATAAGTTGCAACAAACAGAACTGGGGATGATCAACATACCTTGAACAACCACACCATTTTGCTCCTCCGTCGGAATTTTCTCCTGAAAAATAAATTAGAAACTTCTAATGCTACACGGAGTTCAGTTTGCGCGACACTGCGGCGAAAACATAACAACGTAAGGCTTTATTTTAAAGAAGCTTGTCTTCACGAAAAAGAGTCAGTAATTAAAGGTTTTGTTCGATGGGCTTGTCAGAAGTCACCACGCAATGGGAAGCACATATTCCTATCATTCTGTAAAACTATTGGCAATAAGCGTTGTGGTTTTGTCTGCATTATTGCAGCACAACATGAAATCCAGCCAAGCATGCCTTCCTCAAGTAAAACTTCCTCGAAATGGAAGTGGATAATTTTCAAACTAGTGACTTATAACGGTCCTAGCCACGACAAGGGCCTGATAAGCCTCAAGTTGAAGCAAACATAACGTTACAGCATCTTCAACGGACAGCGTCGTTACTTCGATATAAATTAAGCACTATGGATGGAAAAGACATGGTTTTACAACTTCCCAAACAGCTGCATATTCCAATTTCATCTCATACTGAGTAATATTCTTTTAATGAAACAAAATTACTTCCGCAAGTTTTTCCAAGGAGTTTCAACCATGACGACTTAGACGCTAAAACGAAACGACAGTGATTACTACCCTTTGCATTGGAACTGAAACGTTAAGAATAGCTAGTTTGCAGCAAACAATTGTAGAAAGCGGTTCCATGGACACTGATGACATCGAAATATTTTTTAGGTCTTCAACAAACAGGCCAACTGTCACAACAGGACAGGGGCGGATCCAAGGGGGGGGGGATCGTCCCCCCCTGAAACCTGCCAAAGCAGCTTTTTTCACCATGATTTTGTACAATTCGGAAAACAACATTCACGATATAAGGCCATTTTGCCGTCCATTGTTTTGTCACTGCAGTGTTGTGAAGTATACTTCATCTCTCTTACAGTAGCGAACCCGTAATGAGACTTGACAACCTGACAAATGTTACTGAAATCGCCCTCCCCAACCTTACTGGCTGGATCCGCCTCTGCAACAGGATAGGCACTCTGACACGCACACTGCAAACATACAGTAGAACTCTTTGCAGAAAAGGCGATGAAAAAGCCAAACTACCTGAGTGTCTTTCTGCTTCAGCGCAGAGTCCTCGCCTAATTTCTTCGCCAAGCATTCGTCGTATTCCTAAATGAGAAATAACCCCGAGATAACACGTGCGCCCGGTATTTGAGTGTTAGTAATTAAAAAGCTTGCCAGCTAAGCAGCGATGCCAGGAAGCAGAGCGTCGACGATAAATTTTCCTCAAAACAGGGCAACCTCGTTCGGTCAACTACGCTACAAAAGCGCCGCAAGGTCATTTACGAGTTACACTAAGTTTTCGCGTAAAGCACAAAAACTGCGACCACCGAAGCTCGTAGGACAGGACAAGAATCATGCAAAACGCAGCTTTCCTCACCGCTTGCGCTTCCATTCGCGAAAAGATTACGTTCAGCATTTGAGTCAACGTTGCTCTGGCCGTGGTCTGAAAAAAAACGNAACAGAATAAAATAATGCTGTGAACGCATTTTTGCAACTATGTGATCGACAANTTTTCGGCTACACAGAAGCAAGCATTTTCAGACATAGTTTTTTTNATANCTTCGATAAAGCATAATGTGACTTGGAACCTTGCACGTCAGGATTTCACAGCTAGTAAACAAAANGTTTACCTCCACGCGTCCAGTCAAGACCCCTTCAGTTTTCCAGTGGAATTTAAAACACGACAGCAGACTGTTGTCAGGTTTCGTTCACTTTTTACTGACTCATGAAACGTGCGATGAAGTCATTTCTTGGTTGCAGCACTTTCGTGAAACATACAATCTGCTCTAATGGGCAAGACGTTTTTGGTCTTATTTAACATTAATTTTCCTGATAAAGTAACAAATTAGGACACTGTAACCTTTTATTTCCTTACAAGACCTCCAGATTTATTTTGACTGAAAATCGACCTTGGGGTTGGTATGTATCTTTAAAAATGCTGTGGTACTTAGTCAAATTTTTTTTAGTTTAGCATCTGTTTTGTTACAAATGGCAATATAGTGACTGCGATAAAGACCAAGTAAATACGGATATTCAGGCAAAACATCTTGTTTGGAATGACATGGTCATTAAGAAAATGCTGTTAACGACGAGGAAAGGATTTCAGTTGTCATCGATGTGCCAAGTTCGTTGCTTAACCTCGACCAAGTAAGCAGTGCATGCCTGTGACATGNACAAAATTTACTTTCCATTTACTTTTATACAGTGTCAGTAAGCCCCGCTGTGCCCAATCGNTTGTNATGATGGGAGGATTGGCGAGGCCACCACNAACCTCGGTTGGCAACCCCTTTGGAAGCTAGCTAGTTGTTAAGTTGCGCTCACTGCTATCATTTCGTTCGCTACAATGTTTCAACTCACGGTTCAATCGTCTGCTGGTGCACAATCATCGTCATAGCGCGTACGACCGAGTCCTTGCCGTGATCAGAACGGTTCTAATGCAACTCAGCGCAACCCTGGAGTAGGAAAGTGTCAAGGGCAAGGTGAATGAATGACTGGGATACATATTTCGAGTTTTTTAAAATGTGCGAAGACAAGAATGAAACCAAAAATTTTGTCTCGCTGCAGTGAGTCCAACCTTCTGCTCCCATCACATTTGCGCAAAGGCGTGAACTTTGGTTTGTTACTGATCCGGCAAAACCGAAAAATCCGTGACGAGTTCTCGCAGCTAGTGGTAATTAAACGTTCTAGAAACGGTGATTAAAAGACACGGCTAATGATAAAACTTCCTGACATGATTTTGAGGATTGTGCAGGAGATTAACGAGTTAAAAACTGGTACAACTTTAACTGTTTCTGACTTACGCAGCCAACGCGGCTGAGCTTTGCATATATAGTTGCTGCAAACCCGAGTCAGTGAAAATTAAAGAGGATTTTTTGACAGAAACAGTCACAAGCAACGTCGTAAAGACCACATCACTGGAGAAACTTTGAAAACGGAGAAATTTTCAAACAAGTGAAAAGTGTGATTTTGAAGAAATAGAGTTTTAGTTCAGACAAGAACGATATGTTTTTCGATGCGAGGCTTGATCTCAGTACCCACACACTATTGCGAATATTCTTTAAACTCACAAAATTGATCCCAAGTGTTGCAAGCACTGGGAGTAGAAAACATCCCAGTGAGACTGCTTCAGTCAGGAGAAAGCATCACCACGTCCCGAATAACAGGTTTTGTGGAAATTGTGTTAAAACCTATCAGCGTGCTTTACAGTAGCTACCTTCCAATGAAATACTGCCAGGACAGCAGACAAAACATACCGGATTAACTGACGTGGCAAACTAAAAATACGCACGTAATCCAGGACAAACTTAATACAGGGTTCCCACACATTTTTAAAAATCATTTTCCATACTTATTCAATACCTTTCCAATACTTAATTAAAAAAGTTCAATACCATTACTTCTCTTCATTTTTCGAATTCTTAATTATGAAACTCAATTCTACACATTGCTCAACGCTGCATAAATAATGAATTGCTTTGCCTTCAGTAAAATCTGCTTAGATACTTCAGATTTCTTTTCCATTTACAATTTCAATACCTAATGTACATTTTAGCCAAATTCAATACTTTTTCAAGGTCTTGAAAACCAGTTGTGAAATTCAATACATTTTCAATACTTTCAATACTGCGTGGGAACCCTGCTTAATAATGCCCTGTTATTCCTTCTGGCAGAAGATATCAAGGGTTTGCACCGCAACGGCAGAAAGGATATCGTGCTCTTAGTAGAGCACTAGACAAACATTCGAAGTCTACTGCCGATGCTCGTAAGGCCACAGTCCATTTGAATGCCGTGTGCTTAAGCAATGTGATCAATCAACGTGAAAACAACCTATTAATTCAAGGTAAACAGAAAGTCACCTGTGAAAAGCATTGAGTTTCCTCAGGCAACGTTACCGTGCAGTGCACACCGGAACAGTATACACTAGAAGCAGAAACTCTCAGGTGATTGCATGGACAACATTGTTAGTTGTCTTATAGGAGTCGGATAACAAAAGGCATGAAAAAACTCTGGAGACCGTCTTCAAATCAACAAGTCGGGAGCTTACGTTCAGACAGACCAACGCAATCGAAACCGATGGTTCGGTAGAGTTCCTAGACGTGAGTCAGTGTAGTATGCGAAATGGGAAATATGGGTTCGTTGCCAACAACTTCACAATAATAGCAAGAGCTAAACAAAGGTGGTTCGTCAGTGGACAGTCGCATCATCCAGGTTCGACATTTAAATCTATTGTTTCGGGAGAAGCTATCAGATTGCGGAGGCTGAACGAACGCGAGGAAGATTTCAGTCAATTCCGGCTCGACTGGGAGAAAAAGTTCACGCTCCGGTTTTCCCCACAACATTGCCATGGACATGATGTCATTTACATATACGTGAAAAACACGACTTCACGCACCCAGACCAAAGCACAGCGACGATAAAACAGACTGGGCAGTGTCATTTACTTCACTGTTGAAACTTAGCCAAAAGGAAAGAACTTAAAATCAGATAAGATGATTGCTTATAAACGACCGGCAACATATGGCACACACATTGCAGATTATGAGCATACAGAAACGTTACTGCGAGAGAGACTGATTCATCGTAACCGTGTGGTCGCTGTGCCCTGTGTTACGGCGCCAATCTTTGTCGCCGTCGAATATCTATGTCCAACAACAAAGGTTTTCAAATCACCGAGTAGAACTTTTCAGCTCAGGCAACAGCAAAACTTCCCCAACTATGGCAAACAAGCAAGCACGTGGCAACTTGCGTATTCTGTGGTGAGCGATACGTGGGTCGGACCAGACTGTGAACAAACTTTCTACTTGCTGGAAAAAAAACATCGCACTGTTTGGAACTGATCGTCAGACGTAACTGCCGATCACGAGGGCCTTGTTTGAACAATTTCACATGCACCGTGATTTGACTGAGAAAAACACCTGCTTCGCAGTATTTGTACGTTACGCTTGTGGAGCAACACAAAGCTACACTCTCGCCGAGTGTGTAGATAAACGATTTTTAAAATTAACATTCAAAACATGATCAATACGAAATAGTTGCGTTGGCCAAACACCGCTGTTCTTGATGCGTGCAACCTTGCTCTACATTTCTACTTTTGAAGTTTCTCATCTTATTGTTGAAGGGCTGTAGCTACTTTTTCGATTATTTTGGCGTTGTAAACGTGCTTTACGTCCTCGCTGGAGTTAGTTTGGTTTTGTCTAGCGTGTAGTAATGCCTAGTTTCGGAAAATTTTGCATACTTCTTTGTTGGCACTGAAGTTCTTTCAGCGATTTATCGCTTTTACCAATTAATCGTCTTGTAAATTTCACGGTTTTAGCCAATTAGGAACTGATGGAAGACCCCGTTGCACACCAACTGTGACCTGGTTTTATAGGTGTGGGCTCCGTAATTGCGAGACTTAGCGTGTAAAAAGATTAATACGCTGTTCCACGAATCAGGTGAATTTGATGAACATACTGCACGAAACCAGCTTCCACAAAAACATCAGCGAATTATATGAGAAAACGACGGCTGAATCGACACGCCAAACCAAACATCTAGTCGAGAGCATTTCTCTAGTCTCATGTCACAATACCATTCATGCAACACCAAACTGTGTTTGCCCATGACGCAACGAAAAACCGTGCACGTGAACATGAATAAAAGAAATCCACAGTCGACGCAGCAGCACGTTTTTCGTTGTCAGGGAACACTGTGTCCAATTGAGATTTATTGCTTGCGTGCTACTGCTACATGAGTGATTAACCGAAGCTGTAGCGAATATTTTGAATGCTCAGGCGTTGTTAACGCAACGGAAACGTGTAAAAGAATGATGTTAGCAGGAACAAAGCCCGCTTAAATACCTGGAAAATCAAAAGTTAACTGACCATTGCTTTGCACACACCAGTTTGAAAATAAGAACGCTTTGATCGTTAGTGAAGAAGCTACTGAGATCTTTTACTATATTTAATACCAAGATGCGGGCATTGCACTGACATCGCAACCGGTTGGAACACACATCTGCGAGCAAAACATTGTTTGCAGGTTCAACTCTGGACTTCACTACCTGATTCACGGGGTTCTTGGAGGCGAGGTAAATGTTATAGCAGGTCCGCACGGCCTGCAGCAAGGTTCCTTCGTGGATCTCGCAGTTGTTGCTGGTCACCGCGGTCAACAGTACCTGCAGAGAATGACGACAGCGCGTTCTGACCGGGAGCAAGACAGAAAGCGAGTAGGTAATACAAGTGCCATGCTGTGAAGTTAATCAAGTGCACAGCAATGTACAGTCCGATGAAACGCTCATCAAAAGGCCGCTGCTGAAATGAAACCGAATATTTTGATCGAAATCGTGACCCGAAACTCACGACAAAATCAATAACATCATGCCGCTTGCAGCGAAGCAAAGCTTAGAGCGTTAGAAACTAGCCTATTAATAAACGTAGACCGATAAGAGGAGTAAAGTGTCGGAAATGCGCAATAGACATCCTTCATATGATTTACTGCAATGCTGCTGCGGAACATTCCTTCTGTTTGGTTGCATTTCCCTAAAAATCTCAACCATAAACAGTGTTGCAAATGCTAGCGAAGAATTGACGTGAGAGCTAACTGGAACGTAATTGTAAAACTGTGACCAGCACTTTTGGCCAAAACCGTATTTACAAGTACGGTACGTTGGCAAATCGAAGCATACCTTTATAATTTGAAGCTGAACATGTTCATCTGTCTGAATTCCAAGAAAGCACTGGCAAATAGCATCGATCACACGATCAATTAATCTTTTGCCAGGAACAGACGAATCAGGTGCGTTGCCAACGAGAATACCATAAACAATCATTTTCTGTAAAAAGATGAACCACCCAGATAAAAATCAAACACGCAAGCCAAACTGCGTTTACGATTCACAGGAGGAAGCTATGCTTTTTGCGGGCAACCATTCTAAGAAAAAAGTGTTTAAAAGTACAATACAAATCCTAAAATAAACGGCTGTGTTTTCGATACCCTGGAAAATCATGGCTATCGCCGAGGTTAAGCACCAAAATAGTGGTTTCTAAGATCTGCAACTAACTACATGAGTATACAGGGTATATTATCACGCAATAGAAAACACTGAAAGGTTGCGTCGACTGTGCTGAGTTTTATCTATTTGAAACAATTCGCATTCCCAAATGACATGGCAGGTTGAAAATGTAAAGAGCAAACTTTACCAACGTCTTTCCAAAATTCAATAGTACTTCAATATACAAACAGCTGTTTCAAAAAAACTTGAAATTAACCAATCGCAGATGTACAACAGGACATAAAAACCAAATCACGAGGTGTTGTTTGATTCTTTCAACCGATTTGAGAGAACTGATGCGAGCTGATTATGAGCGATGACTCACAAACTTTATTGGTAATAAACAAAACTTAGTAATTCAGCAGGATGTACATTTTTTTGACTGATACTGTTTGAAGTTTAAAACGAAATAACTTTTCACTACAATCACCACCAATGAACACTGTCATTAATCTATAAAATATTTATTAAACTTTAGCGAATAATTTCACGTATAAAGTTATTGTCAGTAAGTCCTAATGCTATAATCATGAATTTTTGAAGTGTTTTAGGTCCATACCAGGTACCTAACATTTTCCTATAAAAAAACCTGCTATAACACTTCATTCGTGTGAAGCCAAAACATCAAAAAACAATTACGACATAGTAATTCAGATATACTACCTGAAGACAGTCTAGAGCTGTGCTCACTATGCTTGGTGACTTTGACTTGCAAGCCATTTCAAACACAAGAAAATATCGGTCAGCCTCAATGATGGTGTACGGAGATTTGGGTGGTCCATCTCCAGGACTAGAAACAACACAATCATACATTCAATTGTGCATATACGGTTAATTTCAAAGTTAACCCTGTCTGTTCACTAAGGCAGTATACACTGCAAATAACATTTTCAGTAAAGATGAATCAACAGGGTATCAGTTTCAAACATGTTGGCGGTACACTGGTATTGCAAACAACTTATACAAATTTACCTGAAGACTTAGTACAGCTAAAACAGTTTTGATAGCAACGACAGACCACAAATTACTTGGATCAAACAACAAGGTATATTAAAAATCAATCATGAAACAAACAGGCCAGCTTTTCAGAATGAAATATCATATATTGCAAGAGTAAGACCTGTCATGTTCCAAATCTTGCTTGATTTCATCTGCAATATAAAAACAAGTATTATTTACAAAATTTTATAACGAGAGCTTTAAGATTAGTGCCAAATGTCAGAAAAATCATCTTCCACAAACGAGTTTGACCAAGGTAGAATCATGCTTGGTTGATAGAATCATGCAGTAAATAACATTTGAGGAATTAGTAACACAGGAACAACGCTAGCATTGAAAGCTGTCTGGACTTCCACACTTAATCATCAACATAAAACAAAAAAATTAGATATATTTCAACATCAGCATAAAGAAGCACCTAAGGAAACAAATCACAATTTGAAACACATACCCTGTTTTCTTTGGCATAGCTATCCACAAAAACGAATACCTCAGAGCATTGCTCATACCAACAACTTTCTGCAAGTACTTCTAATAAAGCCTGCCATGACATCAATTCTAACAAAAAATTTTAGTACCTAAAGCCAGCTTGCAAGCTTTTTTCAGCTGGGCATTTTGTGATCTTCGTAGGTCTTTATCAGCCAGAATCCGTTCAAGAGCTCGTGTAAGGAACATGTTACGAGTATGTTTTGATTCCTGCATTCTGGACACATTAAAAAAACTGCAAGTCAATCAAAGCAAAGCCAGCAAAGCCAGCCACTTTTAGGAGCTAAATTTTAAATTACATGTCTCACCAATGATACTGAAAAATGGAATGGTACAGGAATGGATGCACAAGATCTAACAATAATTTGTAAAAGTAAAATACATGACAGCCATATCTTGATTTCTCCAGAAATACTTTTCAGCAGTTGGGAGTCTGTTACCAACAGTTAACCATCCTAAGCAATCACTCCAGTATATTTTTGTTTTCACTCCACTGTATGTAAGAATTGATGTTACAAATGCAGTGCTTGCCACGAATTTCAAACAAGATTAGTTCCAGATAATCTGGATTTACAGTGCTTCTTCACCACATACATATGAAAGGCTAAAAAACTGAACACTGGAAAAACAGTATTTTGACAACAGTCAGAATCTGTCTGTCCACTGAGATATTCCGGTCATTTGTCCCATTATAGTGTTAAAACTTGCCATAACAGTATCTACTAGCCTATGCTTTCAGACATTATGACTAAATTGAATTACTCTTTTTTGTTCATTCAACCCATGAGCTAATGAGCTGTTTGAGGATAAAATCTAGCAGTTTGCATGTGTCTTTGCGCAAGCATAACTTTGGTGCCGAAAGCACTAAAGAGCTATTAAAACCCTCAAAAGACTCAGCAAGTCTTCGAGTCTGCAATGAAAAAAAATTGGGGGGTCTTGGGTTTTCTGTGAATGGCATAATAAGTAGAGTAGTTTTTGGCCACTTTGGCCCATTTATCAGGCCCTTGGCCCCAACCCCTAGATATTATTATTTCAATCAAGTTTGTATTGCAAACTCGGCTAAAATCTGAGACTTTTGATACTTTGGATGACTTGCTGGGTTTCAGGTTTGAAAGTTTTGACCTAAAAACAACAAAATTAGTAATGAATCAACTAATTAAATGATTATCTTGTTTATTTTGGACCGTAATTTTTGAACCAGAAACACTAGAAAGTCAATCAAGAGCTCAAAAGACTCAGATTTTAGCCTAGTTTCCAATGAAAACTTGAGCAAAATACTTCTGTCTAGTGGTTGGGTCCTAGGCTAGGTAACATGAGCCAATGGCTAAAAACCTACCTCACTTATGATGTCTCACAAGAAAACCAAAACCCATAATTTATTTTTCATTGCAGACGCAATGACTTTCCAAGTCTTTTGAGGGTTTGAACAGCTCTCTAGCACAATCGACTGTGGAGCTATGCGGTTGGTAAGACAACCAAAATATGCTTGATTTTAACCCGAAACCCAAAAGCACTGGAGAACTAATCAAATACTCAAGAGACTCGGCAGTCTTTTAGTTTTCAATAAAAAACATTTTTTGGGTTTTGGGTTTTGGATTTTTTGTGAGTGACATCATAAGTGCAGTGGTTTTAAGCCATTTTGACCCACCTCATCTGGCCGTAGGCCCTAACCGCTAGGTGGAAGTAATTTCACTCAAGTTTTTATTATAAACTAGGCTAAAAACCAAGTCTTTTGATACTTTGGATGACCTGCTAAGGTTTTGGGTTCAAAAGTTATGATGTAAAGCAAACAAAATAATCGATCCCACAATTATACATTTAATTAATTTGTTTATTTCAGATCATAACCTTTGAACCAGAAATGCTAGAAAATTGATCAAAGTCTCAAAAGACTCAGATTCTAGCCTACAGTAATTTTCAATGAAAACTACAGTGAAATATTTATGTTTAACAGTTGGGCCCTAGGCCAGGTAACACGAGCAAAAATGGCTAAAAACCTACCTCACTTATGATGTCACTCACAAAAAAACGAAACTCAGCACCAAAAAAATTTTTTTCATTGCAGACTAGAAGACTTGCCAAATCTCCTTTTGAGGATTTGAACAGCTCTCACACAAATGGCAGAAGAGCTATGCAGTTGGTAAGGCAACCAAAAACTGCTTGTTTCAGGCTGATTTCACAGTACGATATATATCGTACCCCAGCAGCAAATGTGTTAACAATTTGTCATCCACAGCCCTTCCACTTCTTCCCTGGAACGAATTTCCTCCCAATAAATAAAATTCCTCCCTTGGTGAGCCAAGTGGCACCTGCTTGAGAACCACTACTCTCTAATATTACCTTCACAACAGCTTTTACCTTCATAACCTCTTTCATGTACCTTCCTGAATATTGAAAGAATTTGATACAAAACTTTATGTATCACTATCAACTTTGTATCTATCACCCAGTGGAGCACAGTGTACTGCTTAGCTTCTTTGAAATACCAACTGCAGTTTTATTTGCAAAAATCTTGTGGACAAAAAACAAGTACTTCCCATAGAAAAGAGAGACCTCTGCCAAGTTCTAAAATGCATGCTTTTGAATCAAGATGTTTGACATCATCGCTTGTTAGTGTGTAGTAATGTGGTATCATTGATGCTATTGAAGGTATTTCAACAAACATTAAACAGAAACCACTTTCTATGGGTATCATCACAGAAGAAAATAAAATTTCAAGTTATGTTAATGCCGTCTGCCTTGATTCAATAAAATCCACCACCTTCACCAATTTTTCTGTAATTTGTTTCAAAAGTAAGGTTTTATGCTAACACTTTACACAAGATTCTAATTAAGAGAGCAATATAAGTTTACTGGATAAAGTCAACAAATATAGCCCTTCATTTTAAAAATGAAACAAGTATACACACCATGTGTTCTAAAGTGCACACTGGACCATTTTAAAGCTTGAAATCAATGTTTACATATGTCAACAAAGCATATGAATGTCATTCTGTAACGGAAAAACTTACATATGAAAAAGAGATGAGTAGAATCACTGCAGTTGATTTGCTGATTTGCTTGGAGTGACTTCCAAAGAATCAAATGATGGTGTTTTTCAGCAACAGAAGCATGTTCATTTATTATTGAAAGAATCTATTCCCTTTGTCACAAAACATTTAAGCAAATCAAGTAGGTTTAGGATGTTACTGTCGTGTTTATAAAAGCAAAATATTTCAGTGGGAGCAAAAAATCCAAAATAGATAAAAGCAAATGTACAATAATCCTTAAAAATTAAATCACTCATATATTTTTAAACCTACATTTCTTCTTGAGAGGTGAGAGACCTAGGAGGTCTTGAAACACCTCATGGTTTTTAGCAACATCTAATTGTTCTACATGTTCCACAATATAAAGTGTGGCAATGAAGTCAGTATAGGAGGTATGATCACCTGGTCCTTGGAAAGCCTCTGCACCTGTTATTCATGAAACCTAATCAGTTTACAAACATTTTTTTCAATCATTAGGTTTTTCAATTAAAACTGCATATATACTCCAAAAAACATTCACTGCAGTCACAGCAAAATATTCAACAACTAATATGCAAGCAAGCAATACTGTAACTAACTTTTGAAGTGACGAGCAAGGTTGAAAAAAATGTGGAAAGGAAGAAAAGTTGAAAACCCAAAAAGACCTTCCCTGGAAATTGCACATGCTTGCAAGAATTAATCAGCTGCAAGTCAAATAAAATCAAAAATACACAAAGAATTGCAAGTAAATCATAAGACGGCTGTAAGAATATCCTCGCTGAGTTAGGGCAGCTCAATATCTGGATTTGTGATGCAACAGTTACGTGTACATAGCAATAGTGGTCTCATGCAGTCATGTATCATAATAGTGGCATAGTGTGATGTGCCAGTGACTGAGATGGGGAAAACTATGAGTTTGCATATGTCGTTAGCAAGGGCACTAAGGCCAACACGTTTTAAAACTGTGTACGTGAATATGAGTCAACTTCATTACCTTAGAAAACAGAGTGGACAGTGGTGCTAGCATCAGCTGGAAGCTTTTGAATACATTCAGATTGTGAATACTTGCTGGTACAACTGCTTGGTTAGGGATTGGCGCACGGGATTCCCAATCCAGGGTTCCCACGCATTTTTAAATATCATTTTCCATACTTTTTCAATATCTTTTCCATACTAAATTTAAGAAGTTCAACACCATTACTTTTCTTCATTTCTCAAAATTCCTAGTCATGAAACTCAATTTCACAATTGCATAACACTGCATAAATAATGAAGTGCTTTGCCTACAGTAAAATTCTGCTCAGATACTTGAGATTTCTTTTCGATTTAGAATTTCCATACTTTTTCAATACCTAATGTACATTTTGGCGAAATTCAATACTTTTTCAAGGTCTTGAAAACCAATTTTGAAATTCAATACTTTCAACACCACGTGGGAACCCTGCCAATCGGAATAGCTTTACATTCTAAATGCCATTCCAGAATGGCATTACACTTGTAGCTAGAGTATAATTATTTTGAGTGAGCATAAAATTGCTACAGCTTATGTTACAGTATGCCGATACTATAAAACTAACAGTTTTTTTAATCGGGTTTTTTTGTGTTTGTTTTAAAGCATTGGTTAGTTATTTACAACTAGTCACAGACAGTCGATGGTAATTCCTAAAGCTTATTTTTGCATCTTTGTCTTTGTATATGATGAAGCTATAAGTGTTATTCGGTGCAGGCAGCACAAGATTCTCATTAATTAGGGCGACAGTATTTGCTAAACACAATCCTGAAAACCTTGCATTAAGAGATCATCAAAATTTATTGTCCAAAGGAAATCTTTAGTTTGTTGTCTAGAAGTCTCTACTTAGTCTACTAACTGTGATTTTGTTGGTCGCTAGATAACATGTTAAAGTTTTCCAAATGCTAGCGATTGTTGCGAGGTTTCATATATTATATATTACTTAAATGAGTACATATATGGTCCACATATTACTTAAATTAGTCATGTACAACTCTAATGTACTAGAAAAATTCCTTTCAAATGAGAGTTCCCACAAAAACAAATTTTAGACACAGTTTAAGCAAGGTCAGTGCAAAAATTTGCCATTCGCGGGGAAGATTTACCACCTTTGCACTCCTTCAGTATCTCGTTTTTGTTTTTTGTGTACCAAGCGGTAGCATCATACACTGCAGCGATGCAACCGTTTACACGTTGAATGTGAAATGATACTAGTAGGCTGAATCGATTCCAGTTGATCCATGTGAATGAAGTGATAGCTAGTCATAAAGAGACGTCGTCAACTTCCAGCCCACGGGAATTCTCAATAAGCTTTCTGGGAAAATTACATTTTTTCAAGCCCTGGTGATGAGCATGTTGGAAGGCCACAAACTATAAAAGCATATTTGCTTCATTCGCAAAATGTTAAAAAAAATTTGCAGCATAGCAAACAAGGGCAAATGTTTAGCAATAAGGAATACTCACTGATTCACTTACAAATGCATAAGACACATCGCTAGTTAAGGAACATAGCACGAAAATTTAACAGGTAGCTAGGTAAGTCAGGTGCGAGTACTGATTTCTATCACCCAGGATATGTAGCCTACCAGCATATGCAGCCTATCAAGATGTAGCCAATGTTTAGTACAAGGACTAAGGATGTGTAATTTCACATGATTTCCTATTAAAAATTTGCTGATCAATTCCTTGCTTACCCCATTGTGGAGAGTATTTACACAGTAAAATTGAAGTTATTAACAGAATAGCACTTCAAGACATTTCTTGTCACAGACCATGAACAAATACAATAGCATATATCAAACTGTTTATTTCCAAGCCGTAGTTGATACAACTTTAGTTGATATTAACTCCAAGGCAGTGCAGGCAATACTGGTGGAAAGAGTACTGGTTGATGTACCATGACCATTGGTCCTTCTACAGTATAATCAAATTTCTCTCAAGCAATAGCTTGCTGATCAGTTGACTTCAATGCAAGTTAGGCCTTCCATCAGCTTTCCAGTATACCACAATACGCATCAATCTTTTCCGCTAGTACAATAGACTTTACCAATGGCTAACTTTTAATTTTCCCTTCAGAGCAGAAGTTGATGCAATATCAAAATTTTAGCTGCAAGTTCAGTGGCATTTTTGAGAGCATGTTCTTGGAAAACCATGACCACCAATACTGATTCAGCTCTGCAGTTTCAGATGTAAGTTGAGTATGGTTCTGCTGCGGCCAGTGGCCCAACTATATGGACAAATATGTACG
>JGI24159J19872_10003702_pt1 | contig 19184 bp, 13 predicted proteins | sample Ectturendosymbi4_FD_19872 | JGI IMG/M metagenome (IMG submission 19872) | reverse complement strand
CCCCCTTTTTTGCTTTCTTTTTTCGATGTTTGTCGATTTTGATGCGGATTAAATTTTCAGGGAACCCGAGTTGAGCTCCTGCCTTGTCATAAATCGATCCTTCCCTTTCGGGCCTGTCAGGTTTACGAAGTAAAAGTTCGAGACTTGCAACAATTGTGCAGTGCTGCAGTTCGTTTTTTAGGGGACCACTTGTTTTTGAAAAGTCGTTATAAAGCAGTGACGTGAACATGACGACAGATCTTTCGTGGAGCACTGTTCCTTGGTAAATTTTTCAAACACCAGTGACATTTTCCTGTATTTCCTTACTTTTCTGTTGTTTTGAATGGAATTCTGCAGTTACTGTTGGAATTTTTCTTGAAATACCCGATGAAAGATATAAGCGGAAGTCTATCAGAGCCATTTGCTGGAAGGCACACAACTGCTTATAGCAGCAGTTAACATGCCTATGACACTCGTTTCCCACCTGGTTTCTACAAGCCCGTGACAAGATTTAGGGATCCGTGCGTTTCGTGGTTTCATGGTATTAACAGATGCCGTAACTCATGGTTTATGTGAAAAACACAATTCAGGTGTTTTGTCAATTTTTTATTTCCATTTTGTTTCCCACCAAGTTCTTTTTCGCGCAGGTTATCCATGCTTCGATTGGGGTCTTATCTGTGTTACATAACTGCTGCTTTAGTGACCTAATGGCTATTTAAGTCCTCAACTATCAAGTGAGGTATTGGCAGACTTGAAAACGTTTTGACCAGCAATATGTTAAAAACAGCAGGTTTTGTTTTTTTGTGGGTGGTTATCAACCCCAATGAATGCTCGGTTGGCAGCTGGATTTTCTCACTATTCTTTGGGGTTATAGAGCTCCGTCAACTTTGTAAGAAATTCTGTTTAAACTGATATGTTTGCCTCCAAAAATAGTAACTGTCACAAGGAAAAGCGTTTGCAGCAAGATTGTTTTTGAAATTGGTATCCAATGTACACAAAATAAAACTGATTTTGCTGGAAGATAATTCCTTTTATAAAGGAGAATCCGTTTTACAATTCCGATTGAAAACGTTGTTTAAAACCTCTTCAATTTATTTACTGAGCATAGAATGACTTTTGTTTGTAGGGGCCAATGAAGTTTCAAGCGTGCAGTCATTGAAAAGTGGAGCCGAATGTTTAAGTTTACCGTAATTTTTATGCCGGAAAGCGAGTGGCTCAGGCATACCTCGCACGAATTGCTGCAATGATTGCCCGGGCACGCATTTAGCATTGACGAAACGTGCATAAGACTGAGAAGGCGAAATTAGGGGCGAAAACGTCGGAGGCAGCTGCAACATCGTAAGGTGCAATAGCGATTGCGTTTTGATTCGGTCCCGCGGGAGGCGGGTTTGGGTGAGCATCAAATTAAATTAAGGTTTGTCGACCTGTTGGCCAATACGCTAATTGCATTGGGCTGTTTCCCACGGTTGCCCAGATCGCGCCGTAGGAGTGTGCTTTATAATATTCCGCAGCTCCTGGAATGACATGGTCACGTGGACTGAGCCTGCTGGTACCGTTGGCAATTGCAGTTACCGTCTGACGGTTTGTTACAAATGCTAAGCTACGTGTAATGGATGAGAGGGTTGTGCATGCTGCGGCTGCGAGGTCAGTCGTCGGCCCAGCCCGAATGATTTGTTTGATTTATCCGATGAAATTACTGCACTGTCAAAGTTGTTCTAAAAGGGCAGATTGCATACAAATTATGTTTTCAAACTTATTTGTTTCGCGTTGTGTCCTGCTGCATGACAGTTTTCCTGACTCGGATGTTCATGCGGAAAGATTGGTTTGCATTTAGCCGCTCGGAAAAACTAGTTTAGGTGTTCGCGTGCAAGTAGATCAGATCATCTTCATGTGGAGCACATCCGTTTCGAAAACGTTTGTTTCGAGTTTTATCGAATCACATGTGGGATTAACGGAAAAGAGCAAGCATAACTATTTGAGTGTGCAGATTGCAAAAGTAGCGCAGAAGTTCTAGTTATCACGTGACTTTCTTGCGTTTGCTGCTTGGCTTTCTGGCGCCACCAGCGACAGTAAAATGTCGACAGATGCCTCAAACAATTTGCTTGCTGACCGTCGTGTTTTACTTTCTTGCATTACCATTTACTCCTGGGTGTCAGTTTTTTTCCGGCACCATTGCGAATTTAGCTTGTTATGTACGCGTTTGAGATGACCACAAAGGAGCAAAAACGACGTAAAAATCGTGTTGCATTTTGAAAACATCAGCAATTTTCTTTTGTGTTGTCCTCCAACGTGTAAATCAAGATTACGAGTAGGGGGCCACCCTACTATATTGATTATATAACGGTGTTTTAAAGCTGCTTTTTCTTTATCAGGCTACATGTCATAGCCAACGGCGACCTGAAAGGGCCAGCTGAAGATCCTTGCCCATTTTGGCTGATTTTTTTCCAAAGCACTGAAGCAACACGTGACGTGCAACGAACCTGAGTAGCTGTCACGTAGTTTATCACCAAAACATAAGGTGCCAGTACGGTGGTAAATCGCATTGGAATGATTGCCACACTAAGGTTCGGAGCGTTTTCAAACAAACATTGCTTGTTCAGCGGTGAAGTGCAATGTAAACTGCACTCAAACTTGAAGGATGAAACGTGACGGTAACATCACCCAGTTCTCATGTCAACCCTAACTGCATGTAGTAGGATAGCCAGCCCAAATTTTTAGGGGGCATAAATCTTTTTGCTTTAAGCAAGCAGCAGTATTTTTGGGGGACACCACCTCTCAAAGCAGAAAATGACAAAATATGGTAGAAATTTGGGGACATGGCCCCCTTGCCCCCCTGGCTACGCCTATGACTGTATGTGCTTCAACTCGCCTTAGGTGGGGAAATAGTTTACGCCGAACTTCACCTTCAAACAAAAACACTGTGGAAGTCTAACTAGTCTGAGAGCATCCACAGAAATGACAGGTCTCGGTCCTATCTCACATACGTCAAAGGTCGCACAGATGTCCCTATCTGGTGTTTGAAGTTGACGCTAATCAAATATCTCGTTTATTGACAAGTGCTGACGGTGTTTAACGGAGTAGGTCATGTACCAATTTCATGGCCGGCTAAATTCACGCCATCGCGCTTGATTTCAGATAAAAATCGGGCACGACTGAAAAACTTCTCATGAAAACGGTCGGTTTTTCGGCACTGGATTTTGATAATATCTTGAGAAAATAGGCGAAGCGGAATTAATTGACGGGCGAGGATAATTAATCAAACGACCGGCGCTCTCAAACCCGACTGCGACCGAGCAGATTGGTCTGATTGTTAACCAAACAAACAGATAAACGGAGGCCAACTAACCTTGCTTTGAATCTGCTCAGGAGAATGTAACCTCGAGCACTAACGCCGTACGCCGCAGCCGTACGGAAGCCAACGCTAATTATTGTTTTTGTTTACAACGGCTGCTGCTGCAGTTGAGCGAGGGTGTGTTTTTCGCAATTCACACTTCTTTATATGCATCACGACTCCGCGATGATTAGCAAAATGCTGCGTCGGTGTGGACCCCTTGAACGAATTGGGAACAGCTAGTGATCCGATCCGGCTGAACAAGTTTCTGTAGTGTGGTGCAACTCTCTCGGGGCACGCACACAACATAATGGCAAAAACGCCGTGTGCTAATTCGTGAAAAAACGTTTATTAGAGATATTTGGTACATCCTCGTTGGACGTGCTTTTAACGTGACACATGACTCGAAACAACGCCTTCAGCTCAGACAGAAACAGAATATGCTGAAGAGCACGTCCGACCTCTATCGCTGATATCCTTGAAGTCAATTGCAAGCCGAATATTCGAGACAGCCAACGTAACGGTAACCAGAGCAAATCGATTTGAGAGCGAAAAAATGTTTTACCAAGGACCATCGCGTAACAAAACTTCATTATTGTTTGTTAAAAGGTTGACGCCGGATTTGACAACGTTTTACGTATTTTTGCGTTTCCTCGCCTTCTTTGTTAAAATGCAGGGGGTCTGCGCTTAGTGTGAGGACAACAACGCGAAAAGTTCGTACGCAACTACGCCTGACTTACGGATGATCCTCAATTCTGACCAGTGTTAACAGTTGTCCTTTGGCAGGCCAGGTGCGTGCTACGGAGAGAACAGTTTGCAGTTTTGCAAGAAATATCAAATCTTACGTTCGCGCGGTCTGCAATAAAACCGAGAGACAACCGGAACGCCGAATTACGCCGTCGTGTTTATCCGACACGCCGGTCGCACAAGTTCAAGACAACAGAAGCAGCAAGCATAAGACAGCATGCGTGTGTGTGCATGCGCATTGAATAGCTGCCGCAAATTTTGATTTTGCGGTAATCGGATTTCGACGCGGCGTCGTTCAGGACGGGACGGTTTTAAATACACGGAAACATGATGTCTGAACGACGTGTGATTCTAATTAAATTTGTTGCCCGTAAAGGCCAGCTGCGTCATCAAAAATGCTTTTAATTAAATCTTGGGTTATGCATTGCCGGTAGAGCGGCGCTTTTTGCGACACAGCAGCTTCTTCTCGCAATTCCAACAACAGGATGCACTTGACCCTCGACATTCGTGCGCTAAGTGAACTGTGACGTTTGGGAAATTTAAGCATTGGAAACTATCAGGTGCAACGAATCATTATTTTGAAAACGCGTTGGTTCATGTGCAACCAAACAAAATCCGGTCTTATCACAGAAAAGAAGAAAGGCATTCGATAACATTTTCCTTATTAACGCAACCGCTTGAATTAATTTCCGAAAAAAAGAACTTCTGTTTATTGTCAAATTTGGTTACTGTTTCCCTGAGTATAAGTTGAAGCTTGTTTGGCAAATTTTGCTGCGGTTATTTTCATACCACAGATAAATTTGCAGATAATTTACGGTTCTTAAGAAATGTTAAACTCCCTTTTGCGCTGCGATTTTTGATTAACCGTGGTTTTAAGATAAATGTTGCGTCTGAAATACCTTTCTGCTTCAAACGAAGTAAATATTCATCCGCCTCTACAATTCCGGAAGAGAGGAACAACTTATGTTCACTCACCTTTCGACGAGTTCACAGAGAAGTCATTACCGCGACGCAGTTTTCTTAAACTTTCTGGTGCCAGTGTTTTGCAGAAACGTTCATAATTGTGTGATAACCTCCACCGTTTCCCCTCAGGAACGGGTCGAATTAAACGCACAATTTCGCCATTTTTAGATTTTTCGCAAATGATAGCGTGTCTGCCCAAAATTGCCACGGAAAAAACTTTTTCACGGAGGTGTTTCTGGATCAGATTTCACTCGTGTGTAAAGCTTCCGATAAAAATAATAGCAGGGCTTCTGCTCATTCTCGAGAAATTGCGACCTGCCCTTCACATGCAATCTTCGCTTCAATCCCTTTCCCCCTAACGTAATTGCCATATCGATTTCGTAAGAGTTGTGGGCCGCGTACGAAATTCCGATGAAAAGGGTCGATCATTTTTGCCCTAACTCTGCATCACGAGCAGGGCGATCTGGTTTAATCTGCCCCGATCACAGCTGTTTTTCTTTCGTTACTCTTGAAAAAAAGCCAGTGAGGAAAAAAGTCATAAATAAAGAGAAAGGTCTCCAATGGCAACTGTGCAGAGCGTGTGCTATTCTGGATGATGACAACACACGCGTTCGGTGCAAAGGTTCTTTCACAATAGATATTTCTTATTCACGACATTTACTTGCAGTGCTCACTTCAGTGCCGCCGGATCGTCGGCAGTTTGCTACCTTTGAGGATCTTATGTGTTTGTCAGTGGCAACCTTGTACGTCACTAACACACTCAATTTTGCGAACGATTTTGTGAACCAGCCTGTCAAACCCTTATATANAAACAGTGGTATTTTGTTCGTGCAGTCCAGCGAAAAGCAAGGAAAACGAAAATTTTGCTGCTTTGACTTCAAATTACACTTTACCTATGTCCGACGCGAAAAAATGTCCAATGGCCCGTAAATTAACCGGTGTGAAAAAGAACTTGACTTTAGATGCTTGAGTAAATTGCTGTATAATTGTCTCCTACCCAGACGCATGACAGCTTACTCAATATACAAAATTCTGTTTTGTTTATGGAAGGTCAATAGCATTGAAGAAGTTCCATATCGCTCACGTTCGCGGGCGGCTCAAAGAACACGATGTACCAGCGATTTTATCTCCATGGTAACGAGAAGCGCGCGAATATAATATGACATCATCGGGTTACATCAATTACCGTTGGTTATCAGAAAGTTCAAAGGCGGTAATTTTTGGCGAGAAGGAACATTTCTGGATCAGCTTTCGCTTTAACCTTAATTGACTGCAGATTAGGGTTCNTCTGTGGAGTGGATATTTTCGCCGTGGCGTCAGTGGTTTTAATGGAAAGGAATCAAAGTTGGTTGCTTACTTGCCTCATGAAGTTTTTTACTTTTGAAATTCTAGTGAAAATTGCGTGTTTGTCTCCAGCAGTTCATATTAAATGTCGAAACAGCAGATTTTTTGAAAACTGATGATTCGTCTTTTTTACTGCAATGTACAAAGGATGTACTTCTGTGAGGGGTGACTCATGCCTCGTAATTTTTAGGTTAATTGCGTTGTGTAAGAAATTTCGTGTGAAAGTTTTTACTCAAATTCTTTCGTAACAATTTCGTCTTAAAATTGATATTTTAAGTGGAACATCAAGGGAATATCTAAAGTTTTGATCTTCCTTTTTACATCGTTGAGAAACGGACGAAGACATATATTTTTCTCCAAACCCTAAGATTACCCGTTGGTTGGTTTGCGTTTGTGTGCCTTACAGATTGACTTTCCGAACAATCTTTTTGACGGGTCTTTTATTTACTCCTCACGTAAAAAGTACATCGAACTTGGCACAATGACAATGTAGCCTTGTTGAACCTGACAAAAAGCGGTTACGTCCACTGAAGTCCAACTGCATATGATCAGAATTCATTTTTGACGAATGTCGTATCCATTTTGAACGGTCAGGTTGTCGTATTGCTGTTACCGAACCAACGTCCATGTTTTCCCATAGACGAGCTTTTACGATAGCGTCTAAGAATGATCACGTGTAGTTACGCGTGTGTGTCATCGGGAAGAATTCGCAGTGTTTTGGCAAAGCACACTGACTTTGTTCTTGTGCTAGTTACCCACTGAGGTAGGTTACGACGTAAGTTTTCACATTTATGAAAAGCCATTCCTTCCAATCACAGATTAATCTTCCAGGGAGACTCGCAATACTAAATTATTTATTTAAGCTGACAAGGTGTGAAAAAATGGTCGGGTAACTAAATGCTGCAGGGAATCACCACGGCCCTCACAAAGCAACTCGAAAGCTCCCCCAGTATGAAAATGTTCATTTTACATAAAAAATCCCTGAATCTGCAAAAAAATGCAAATCGGCGTAAACACAATGATCTTTATTAATGTACATGCAGCATAAAATCAATTTTATCGATCAAAGCTGGTATTGCAATACTTCGAATTTTCAATACATGGCTGTACTTCTCTGTCAGTTGCATTATTCTTATCTTTACACACTAACTTCAATGACTCATGATGATCTGCAACATTCAGTTTTTCGGCTGGTAGGTTGTAAAATGTGATTCCTTGCTGCGTGTGAAGCAAACCAACCAGGCTTTCTTGTTTTGAACGATTGCGCAGTTGTTCCTCACATTTTCAGTTCAGTGAACAATGTTTTCACAGGGGTGTTAGAACATGACAATGACATCAAGCAATCTACCACTTTTTCGTAAGTGGGGTATGTTAAATTTATGAGAAAAGTGCTTTTCCCAAAAATCAGTATCACTGCCATCATTGTCAAGGTTGATCAATTGATTGTTTCCTCTATTCCAAGTGAAAATCTGGAGACGCAACTTCTTTGAGAAGCTTGAAACGCCCACTGATGTTGGTTGCACTCACTTCACTGCTTTAGAAGGTATCTAAAACTTCAAACTTTCCAAGAATGTATCTTGCACTTCCTTAAATTTCTTCCTAATTTGTTTAACAAGATCAGCCATGAAAAAAGAAATGACTGCTGCACCTGTCTTACTCCAGCTGGATCCCTACGTGTGGCTGTCGCCAATGCAATCAGGTAGGCCTACACATGTTCAGTTGGAACTCTATTGCTTGGTTGATAAATGTCAGCTTCAAATGGGTCAGTGTGTCTTACAACCTTCACAGTCACACGAGTGAAATCAGAGAACATTTCTTTCAAATAACTTAGTCACTTTTGTTTTTAAATGGTGAAGCAATGGAGCATCTGTCTGAAACATAATGTTAAAGAATGTTATCTTTTTCAGTTGGAAACTGTGCGGGTGCAGCATTAAATTTAACCGGACATAAAAAATGTAAAGAATAGCCCCACAAACCACTGGCAAAGGAAAAGAAAGCGTTTCATTTTACAAATTTCCAAACTTTTCTAAAAATCGCCCCAAATCCCTAAAAAATTCCAGAAAAAATCAAGATTTCCAATCTCGGGACGAAAACCCCAGAAGTAAGTGCACTGTGAATGACCATGGACATGGTCAGAGAACATGGTGAGATTATTTTGAGGTTATTTCCTCTCCTACCTTTTATGAAAGAGAGCAACAAAAATAAATATTCTGGTCATATTAGTCAAAAGCACGACTAAGTCAGAGTAATTTTTATACATCATACTAGTGTTGCGTTTTTTACAAATGTAGATCAGATAAACTTTTGCCGCAATGTGTTTTGTGTAAATTGTGTACTTATTTCTGGTGACAATTTTCTTTTGCGTTATGTTTAGTTTCCTGCCATTGGTGGTGCTCTCACTTTTTGCTTTTTTTATCGCAACCAAGCTACAATTATCCAGGTTGTATTTGTAGAAAGCTTCGTTAAAAGATTTAGGTTTTCATTTCAAGTCAGTGTTTGTCACAATAAGTGCATTTGAAAGTAGTTCAACCAGAACAGGCCCATTATGCAAACAACAGAAAAACTGAAGAAACAAACACGAGAAGCACAAAATCATCACAAAACTTGCATAACTGAAAAATTCAATTCTTTAACCGTAATGTGGCAAATTAAACACGTGCTCCTCTCATGAACCCGCAAAGGGCGAAACAGCTCCACCCGTACATAGGGGTGAAGATATATTTTGTTTTTTTTTCTGTTTTTGCAGAGCTATGCTGTCCATTTGCACAAAATTCCCAGCTGCTGAAAACTGACGATCAATTAGAGGCATTCATGTCTTCTGCAATTATTACTTTTTCGAAAGATGCGAGGGTCTTAGCAAGATAGGAGGCTAAATGTTTATGTATGAGTGATTTTCAACTAATCATTTTTGGAAACCCACTAAATTTTGAAAGGAAACAGCTCGTAAAATGGTCAATAAATTTCATAATACGGTAATGTATATTTCTGAAAAAAAAACATAAAGTCAAGTTTTTTTCCCGCTGCTGGGGTTTTGCCGGACAACAATTGTTTTTCTCTTATTGCTCAATGTCGCTTGGAAGGGTGGCTAAAGTCCTATGATTGAGACTGTTTCTTTGCACTGTGAGCAAAAATAGCTTTAAAACAATGTATTTTACATTTCTCTAACGCCAAGCTTGTTTTTTCGGTGAAACCTAAGAGAACAATTGGAATTGAACGTTGGTATAAGCAGAGAAAAACATTTGCATCTCCGTACGTTGCTTTGCTGTAACTTGCTAAAGATTTTTAACTCTGTGCTAGTGATACACCAATCTTTTTCGATTATTCTGACCTTACTAAGTGGATGGGAGACAATCATTTTTGTGCTTTTATGGTCGTCCTGAACTGCTATTCTATGCTGAGGTTAGGTATCGAAAGAATTGCAATTGGATTGCCAGTTAATGGTTGTGACAACTCACTATCGTGCTTCCACCATCTTCTGCTTCAACTGATTGGCGATGAGTAGTTTGAGATTGGAGTGTGTTCGGAACCAAGTTATTGTTTGACCATTGTGTGGAAAAACTGACGTCACAAACAGAATGTCGCGCAGGCGTCCGAATCTTTTTTTTTCTTTCCGTTGCGGTCCAACGGCGCGTTGAGCGATATCAAAAATTTTTCGGTCAGTTTGTATCAAGACTGTGAACTAGAAGGGTGGAGCACCGATTGTTAGTAAGAATAGTTATATGTCCGTGAAAGCCTCGACTGTGGCAACGACGCAAACAACAGCGAATTGCACGGCACCGTGTTGAATGTTAGGATAATAGTTGTTTCGGAGCATTCAACTTATTACTTTTTGCGGCATTTAACTTTTTACTCGGTTCCAAAACTGATGAACTTTGAGCATTTCGCATTGCGACAATGCAGCGTTGCGTGGGCAGATTGTCGAAAAGGTCGAGTTGGAAGTATGTAGACTACAGCTGTTAGGCGAATGCCTGCCAAGCGCTCGGCTTAATTGCATTTGCACATCGATGGGTTGTTATCAAGCGCAGGTTAGGTTTGGCTACTGCTATAGTATAAATGTTCTTTTCGGTGACTCGTTAAAGGCTCAGAAAACACTGAAGAAGGGACAGCCGGTAAGTGCAGACGTTACCTCAAGCTTAACAACAAATGTCACTGCTTTTCTGCGAACGTTCTCGGCCGAAAAAGAAAATGCGCGAGACGCCAGGATTTCATCTTGCGAATAGGACCTCACTGCATCAATGCAGTGCTATAGTTTCTGGAAAGGCCTGAAGCTCTTAATTCTTGGTCAAGGCTTCGCGACTAGTGCTTTTCCTGGGAGAGTGGAGGTCGGTTGAGAAGTAGGTACTTCCTGTAGAAATGGTTGTGAGCATTTGTGGAGAGTTTTCTTTTGCATATGTGACATGCACCTCCGAATGTTGACGAAATGCCCTTTTTATGGCGTTATTCGTGATTCCTTCTGTCGTGCACAATGCATGCCTGAAACAAAGCAGGTATTTGTGCTTGTTGAAGGCTTTTATAAACTTGGCGGTGGCTATGAACATCAAAAAAACCTGCAGTCAATTCACTCACCAGGGTTGACTCCTTGGGCTGTCTCCTATTTCTTCCATCCTGCAACCATTTTTGGCTAAAATTGCTGGGAATTAGGTAGCTTGTTTGGAATTTCGCCGGAATTTTGCTTCTGCTAATAGAGTTAAAATCAACTTTGGTGATAAGCACTTTAGGGGGTTGTGGAGAAACATTGCCAGAAGGCTTTTGTCTGTAAAGAGCGTGCCACGAGATGTTGTGGATTGGTGAGTCGCGTGCCTACCTGCTTTGGTATTTTTTAATAACGTACGTCCGTTTTCGCATCTTTCCAAGCAATTTCGCGTAATTACGGCCATCGCCTTTTACCCTGAAAACGCTGTCAACTTTCGTAATTAGATGCGTCACTTGTGCGTCACGGCCGTCATGCGGAAAGCGACAGACTGAGTCACACGCAGACAACAGATGTCTGGGTGACATGCTAAATATTGTTTTGATGGAACGCAAATTCAACCTTTGCTACTTAATCCTACTAGACCTGTTATAATCCCAATCAAAGCCGTCGCGGTTGTACTCCGGAAAAGCAAAACACCCGCCTCACCTTTCGGTTGCCATTGCTCACCGAGAAACTGCAGACTCGCCGTTTGCGCGTCTGCGAGATTGTGTTGTTTGATTGTACGCGCATTCATTAATCGCAGCAACTAAATTGTCGCTTGGGCTTTTTCCCATCGCTCGCAATCTTCGAAATGCGGGCTCGTCGCTGTCATGCATGGCTTGTTTGTCTTCGTAACCGCCGCGGAGTAGGACTCCGTGTGCGACCGGGTTTACGCGCCAACAGTTGGTCTTATGATTGCGGCAGTGTTTATATTACGCCACCACTTTGAATTGTTTCTGGGCATCCAATGGAGGTCTAACAGTGGGGTGCATTTCTTTGTCACCATCGCTTGGGAAGTAGGTTCCGTTCGGCCGAGGCGAAAACAAACAAAAAAAGAAAAACGAATGGGAAGCAGAGGTCTTAATCTTTTTATGAATGATTTTCGTTTTTTTGGAAACTTTTCGACTTATCAGTGTTTTTGCTGGTACTCCCAAACCACCATTTTGTGTGCTGTCTTTGAGAGAGTCTCTTCTGAACGCTCTGACAGCATGCATTATAGAGTGACGTTAGGTATTACGACGTCAGTCACCGGTGAGTGACATTGACAGGCATCCGTCACTGGAGAAGGTGCATGTTCCTTGAGCAGCTCAGCAATCGGGAGTTGATTTACGTAAGCTTGTTTTCGCAACACCACTTTCTTGCCAGTTGCTTCACTTGTTTCTCTAACTTCCTCGTTGCGCCCGGTTAGATGGATCGAGGGCTGGCCGAAAAAAAGCACAACAGCACCTAAGAACACACTCGCGAAAACCGAACGGCCCGATCTGCCTAACCAACTTTTTGTGATAAATCACGAGCAAATGGGTTTGGCCTTGTGTGAGGTTGTACGTGTAACCTCACCAATCATACCCATCTGTCCTTCTGTCGATGCCGCGATCTCAGGTTATGTAGACGGTAAAGCGCAGTCATCAGAGCGTCGCTTGCTTTTACACGTCTTGGATACTATTGCGACCTCGTTGGGTATGGGTCATCCTGCCGATACTGCTTGGGCATTTGCGTCAAACGTTGACAACAGGGTGGCAAAGACGAATAGTTTTTCAAAAATAAAATTGGTAAAATGGATTTGTGCTTTCTGCACTGCATCGTTTCTAATGAAAAGGTATTTGACCGCTTTCAACGAACAGAATGCCAGAACAGTGTTAGATTCCAATGGCATGCATTAACCGTTTCCTCCTTGTTCAGACTACATGCACTACAGGCGTGGATAGTGTTTGTCATCCCGTTCGGTACGCTTGGGCTTTACCGTTCGAAGGTAAGTCGAAACACAGAATCGTTTTTTTCATTTTGCAGTAACTGTGCTTGCAAACAGTGATCCGTGGTCACCGTGGGAGAAATTGCGAGGGCGCCAGCAGACTTGTCAGTTTCGAAAAGGTGCGGTTTTCAAATGTGAGAAGCATTTGTGTCTCGTAACAAAACGACCACAGTCAATCTGTTTGATAAGTTCCACTAAATGAGCTGGTCTCTTCAATATAGGTAATTCGTAAAAGTGTCATGTTGGCATTTTCTTCCTTGTGAAAAAACGAATTTGGTATATTCTGAAAGAGGATATTTCGCAGCTCCACAGAACATTTCACTGAATCCCGTGCTTGCTGAGCCACATTCTGTGTCGGCGAACGCGGCCAAAAACACACACAAGTTCTCGCGCGTGCGCAGCTGCTGGAATCATACGATGCCCACAGAGCATTTGTGAACCGTGCAGGACGATCGTGCATAATTATTGTTTTCGCGCCGTCTCCAGCTTCGTGTTACGTTACGTGTTCTGGCTGCAAATGAGGAGCATCTGCCAAGCGTCGGGCTTTCATCGCCAACGACGAACGTTGTTTGCGATTAACAGATAAATTTCCTGATGCTGTCGAAAATCTTTTAATTTTCGCGAAGGACGCCTGTAGGCTTGCTAATCACTCCTCCCGCAACCGAAATAACTCGCTCCCAGCTTCTGGTATCGCGCCGCTCGGGAGATATCTGTATATCTTCATCTTCTCAGTGGTAATTAACGCATTCAAAGTGGGATTAACGCAAAGGTTAGTCTTGTTTTAATTGCTTTTTCGCGGAAGCTGTCGACCGCTTAACAACCAATGCCCCGGCGCTGATTAGAGGAGCTTTCGAAGTGTTGAAGTTATGAGTTTGTTTGGTCCGGAATGAAGCTGATAGCGAAAGTGTGTGTATTTGATTCCAGCACGGTGTGCCGACTCGAAGTAAAAGACCATGTACGTGGTCGTCGAGGCAGGGCGAGGGAACGCTTTTATTCAAACATTCCCGTTTTGTAGCTAAATGGATTAAACGTTTGACCAAGCATCAGACCATGTCTTTTTTTCACAGAATGTGTGTTTTCTTTCTACTTCCGCCCTTGGCGTGAGGAAATTCTGTCAAAGTCAACGTTTATTCGAGTAGTTTTTCTTCGCAATCAGAATTGTAAAAAGTATGTTTTTCTTTCTCAACAAGCAACTGAAACGCCGAAATAAACAGGCGTTTTCAAAATAAAATTTAGATCCTATTGAAGACGCAGTACGGTTGGGATCTTGCAGGTGTGTGTGACTGGAACAGAGATTCGGGTAGCAGTTTTACGTAGTGGCAGTACACTGAACATCGAGAAGTGCAAAATGCCCAACCCCAGCAGCGAGAGGCCCTTTATCCAAGAATTATAAATTTTTATAAAAAATTGGCTGAAATTAAGGCTATGACCGGGAACAAGGAAAGTAATACCTCCGAAAAATGTATTCGCGTACGAAGGCGTTTTGCTTTCATCCCTTCTACGATTTAATTTGTTTCATACAAAAGAGAAAACGTATTCAACTCAAGTTGATTCATGAAACTGCTTCTCTTTTTGTTTCCTGCCAACAAATTGCTTAGGTTTTAAATTAAACAAATTCGAAATAACAAACATCACATTTTTGTTGGGGCTTGACGAATGCTCGACGCATCAACGAAACCTAAACAGTGTCTGGTTTTCAGAACTCAATTGTCGAGGGAGGTATGATTTTTACAGGCTTGCAACGCTGCTTTTTGTTTTAGTACTTTCGGTTTGTGGTTGCAAAGTAGCCTAAGATTTTTGAAAGAAATTTGCTCTAGCATTTTGTTGCAAAGCTTAACTTTGCAAATGAAGCACATCAACTCAGCTGCGAACTATCTTTAAATCGAAACGAAAATGTCAAGTCCTTGCTGCTCAGCCGCAAACCGACGCACATGTAAACCTTAACGGCAGTTTAAGTCGAAAACTTTGCTCGAATTCTTGTCCTGCGGAAAACCAGCCGTCGGTTTGCAGATCTGATAAAACTCAGGTCAGATGTGTGCTGCGTGTACCGGCGAAAAGATGAAGCAATGAATCGCGTGCCAGAAAGCTTTGATTGGGCGTTCAGATCAATTATTAGCATTAAACAGTTTACGATAACCTTTCAGTTGGTGACTGGCGAGCTTTCGAGTTTCCGGAAGCTGGAGTTTAACTCTGCGGTAGCCGGTCTGCACGCCACTGCCAGCACGGTGACGCATAAGCAGACAAACCCCGTCCCATAACAGCGCAAATTTTTTGCAATCTGTGCGTATTTTCCGCTTATTAATTGCGGAAACGCAGGAAGAGGGGCTAGTTGTGCGCTACAAACATCACGATGTCCTGGCCAATTATCTTGGCGGTTGTTTTCATTCTTCTGCCGTGATGCAGCCAAGTACGTTTTTCGTGTAGCGTCCCATCTACCCGGACCGGTGCCGATCGACACCCAAAAGACCCTTGGAGTTGCGAAAACTTGCAGAGGGTTGTTTGTATTGTTTTTTTTTTATTCAACTCTGTGTGGGAACTTCGACAGACCGTCACCGGTAACTGCTTGATGGCTCCAATCGGTCATTTACATAGGTTAACCGCATCCTGCGGTTCTTCCGTGGTTTCTTTCATGGAAACCGATGCCGTCTTGTGGCGATATGCTCACGATGCGTTGGGATTGAAGCCCCTTCTTTATAATTATCACCTTTTATTCTATCCTCGCTGTTCGTGGACACGAAAATATTGCGGTGATTCATAGTCTGGCGTTTTTCCAATAAACAATGAATTTAATCAAATCGGGCAAATTGGGTATTTTTGCACCCTTAACGTCTCGCTGTTCAGGTCTTTTGCGGATAGCTGCAAAGTCGCTTTTTTCAACATGTTAGGACCTTCACCACATGTTGCATTGAGCAGATTTTCATCCTGTTTCAGGATTAAGCCGATAAAGCGTATTTGTATTCCTGACTTGCTGTGGCTCCCTCTTCTGACAACCGTGGTGCAGTTGGGCAGGAAAAGGCTATTTACGGCAGCACAAGCTAGAAAACAAATGCCTGCGCTACGTTTGGATTATCGTTTGCAGTTTATTGTAGCTTAAGTGTAAGGTGTTTCGGGATTTAGACTCGATCTTTCTTATTTTTATCAAATTTTGCCAACGATTTCTTTTTCTGTTGGGGCGCAAGGGTCAACACGCGGTTACGGGATTTTTTAAAACTGTCCCTGAAAAACATTGATTACTAAAGAGTTGCTTCCTTGTTTTGAGCATAGATTTTATTTATACTAGTTCAACGCAACAGCTGTAGAAATGGCACCAACTTTTATAAATATTCAAGAAGCGATTTGCCATTTGTCAATAAATCACGTGATCGTGAGCAACCGATCACAAGACGCCACTTAGATTCGAGACCATGGCAGCAGTACTACGGTCGTACTCAAAATGACGAAAGCAGTATGTGGTTGGCGGTAAATCTGCTAGTGTGTGACCGTAGAATAAACCTTACCACTGAGTTTAGCCGATTTCTCGGACCATCAGCAGCGAGTTTTGCGAAGTGTCTCAGGCGGCAGCGGTTTTTTTGTGTGCAATTTTCGCCGTTGAAATATTCGTAGGAGCACCCGCCTAGGAATGCGCTATTAAATATTGCTATTTTGGCAAAGTTTAACAGTTCGATGCCCTTACGCACTGCAACAGGTCGACTGTGCCTTCGCCCCTACTTACGCCGTGCCATCCTTCGAAATGCCGGGACTGCTTGCACAAGATCAAATGTTAATACCCATACTGGTAGATTAGAGTGCACCAACAAGCCGCGTGATTTCTCTTCCCATCCATTTTGCCTTGAGTAGCTCATAATGGCGTCGTTTCGCTGGAGTATTGACGCTTGTTGACCTGACAATCGTTCAAATAAACGTAGTTCGAGTTAAGCGGGTCCCATGGGCTACCGCTGTTCCGCAATTTTGAGTAATGACCTTGTCCAGTCTGTCAGCCGTTAACGGTCTCAGGCGTTCACAGCAAGTTATTTGCGAGAATCAAGTGAATTATATCGAACAGCTATATTGAAGCTACGCCGTCAGTTGCATTGCTCGAGGCTGAGGCGATTTTGCCCAAGCAGACGTCAAGTAATCCAGCTGTCAACATGTCGAAATTCAAGCGCAATAAACAGCTTATTGCGTAAGCCGAACAAAATATTACTGGCGACCGAGTGATGTAGACTAATAAGCGCTCCATAAGGAAGTGAAAATCGATTTTGCTTTAATAGAACGCCTGGGCTTTTAGGAAACAACATGACTCTTCAGCTGAACTTGCATCAGCTTGGTTGTCATGACGTTATTGCCGTCCGCGTTTTAAGGAAGCGCAGTAGAATTCATGCAAGGAATTCGGCACGGGCTGTTATTGCAAGACAAGCTGCACCCAGTACGACGACCCAGGGACAGACGACCAGCACTTTCATCTGTAATTGCGCATGTGTGGCGATCGCCGCCGATAAACACGGTCGGAAACATAATGACGATTGAGAAAGTGCCGTCATTTTGCTGACCCTGGTGCGAGTTTTCACATTCAATTATTTTCACTCCCGCTGGGCGCGCGCGAAATTGGCGTGGATGGCGATTGAAATTAAGTTACATATCTCTCGTCACATTTTCTTTCGCTTTAATGCGTCCGCGAATAATTTTAACGCGAGAATTATGACTGCTCCGGTGCTCGCTTGCGCTCGTTTTCTCTTTTTTTTGCTTTGCGTCGTAGCTGGATAAAGCAATGGAAAGCGGGAAGGCATAATTTAGGCTCATCTCGGCTTGCTCAGCTTTGTAACAACATGCCGCTACAGCCAAGCCATTTTCTCGTAATTGTCCCGCTGATGCTCCGCCTATTACCGCCTATTTTTTCGTTCACAATTTGATTACGACAACTCAGTTCAAACAGCGTGAGACAATCGCAAAAAGCGTTTGCCAAAGAACGGTTCGGTTCTCAGTGGCCTGTGGTTTTTGGTCGGAATTCTCTGTCTTGTCGAAGTCACGTCAGGGGTTAGCTTCGTTGAGTAGTACGGTTTGCGTTTGGTGCTGAATAGCACGGAATAAGCTGCTTGGTAACTTGGAAGATACAGTTGTGGGGGTGGTAGGGGCTCTTAAATCTATGCAAGATAAGAGGGCTGGTGAGTAACGCTTGAGCCACAAAGATTAAGAGCTCAGAACGCGCGAGACCATCTTGCGACTGGTGATCGAAACCAACCCAAAACCAGGATGAGTAGGTTGAAGCAAGCAACTTTCTTCCCACGCATTTTGGACTGTTTTTGATAAAACGGAGTTCGGAACGTCGTCAGACTGAAAATTTTCACTTCCGAAAAGGCTACCTGAATGCCATGGGACTTGAGTTTGCTGCTGTTCAGCTTTGCCACCAGCATCGTTCCAGAGAGCTTCGCTTTAATTTCGCGTCACTCCGGTGACATTAACTCATTTGCCGAATCTGTTTGCATCAGTTGTAGATGGACTGGGGCTGCGCACGGCGCTCATTGTGTCCAATCGGTGTGAGAATGTCCTGTTAATTAGTCCAGGCAGGGGCAATATCGATCGAGGCAGGGTAATTAGCGAGCTCGGATAAATTAATAACGTATGGCCTTGGCAGGCCAAAATCCCGCCGCGGTGCGCGACAGGCAGATGGAGATTAATGCGTGCGGCTTACTTCGGAGTGGTTTGAGAATCTGGTTCTTCGCATCGTTTTGGTTTCGAGGTACGCGCTTGTCAACGGTGGGTAACTTCATTCATCACAGACACCGTAAGCATCAAGCTCAGGTGCTTACGACGCGATCGGACTGAATTCGGGATATTGGGAGCCAGAAAACCAGCCTTGATTTTAGTTAGAACGTTTGTAAAAAGTTTAAAATGTAAGAAATTATATTTATGTGAAGAATAAACCAGAAATGACGGCATCGCAGGAGGTTTTCACGGATCGATTGCTTTATACCTTTGTTGAATAAAACGGGGCAGAATGAAACTTTGGGGCGACAGCCATTTTGGAACAGTAACTGTATGTGTGTCTGCTATGTCAGCATGTGCGGTGTATCTGAGCAATACAGCAGAACGTCTCGTACTTCGCTTCCAAGCGTCAAACGAAGTTCGTCCAAGAGTCATGTCTCAAGAGCTAGCCAGAGAATTAAAATCTTGACCACGAAAGTTGCTGACGAATTGGAAAAGGTCAGCTCGAATCACAACTTTGAACCCGAGTAGCTTTTTAAGTGTCGCTGCACAGCGAAGAAACGACTGCTACGCTGGAAGCGAATCATGTTACTGTCGCAGGCTGGCTATTTGGACTCGCGTATGAAAAACGCAACATACCTTGGTTTCGCGACAGCGACGAGTCTTCGCAAAGCCAAGTAAGCGAAGCAGCTCGGTGGGGATTCTTCGCTTTTTTT
>JGI24159J19872_10003698_pt1 | contig 19185 bp, 10 predicted proteins | sample Ectturendosymbi4_FD_19872 | JGI IMG/M metagenome (IMG submission 19872) | reverse complement strand
GGGGGACGTGTCCCCCCCACTTTTTCAGACGGGGTGACATAATATGCCATGTCCCCCCACTTTTTCTCTTTAGGTTTTGCATTTGGAAAGGTTTCAAAAATAAAAGTGATGTTTGTCACATTTTTTGTGAAGAGCTTTTCATGTTAGATGGTAGGCCATACATAGCCAAGTTGATGTTGAAACAGAGTTTGGTGTGGTATCACTGATTCTGTTTGTTTATTAATTTTAGCTTCGATAAAATAATTTTTAGCATTTTTCAAGTTTCTAGAGACCGTGAAAGATGTTTAACTTCTTCTGTCGGACATTTTACCCTGTGTGGCATGCTGTTAGAAAAGTTATTTTCTTGTAACAGTGAGAGTACAGCTGCACATGTTAGAGACCACAGTGCAGCCATGATTTGTTCCGTGCAGAAATGTAACTGGCTTTGCTGTAACGTTGGTTGTCACGTATTCAGAAACAGACAGCATATGATTTAATGATGCTAGTGTATATACTGTAATGTTAGAAAGTTAGATTTTCAGGCAAATCTCTGCGAAGCTTTTGCCGAGGACAAAAAGCAGCACTATTCAGGAAACTTAGTTTTGGGATGGGGAGTTTAGCAAAAGACAGTTTTCAACCATTAGCGAACAGGATTTCAATCAAAACCTTGGAGAAGTAGCCTACAGTATTTACCTGGCTGTATATTGACCTATAGCTCAAAACGTAGGGACTTGACTCGGAAATAAGGACAAAATATACAGTTATCCAAACTTGTAATGTCGCGACAGTGACCAACAAATCCAAAAGATATTTTTTCCTTGACTCTTACACTTTGTGCTTGTGCTGAATGCAGTGGTTCATAAATCATCTGATTTACTTGAGTTTAGCCAAACCCACAATGCAGTAATGTTTTCATCCAAGTGCGAAGCATTTGCTTTAAAGATAGATCACACCTACTGTAGTTTTCTTGCACATACTTTTCGTGTTGAAGGTGAAACTTGGTACTTTCTGCCAATTTACCGTTGTGCATTTTGATTTAATCTCAAATATAGTTTTTTGTGTCATTATGCAAGTAGAACTCTTAGAATGAAACTTTTGACATGGTGCGGCTAAAATTCTGGCAGGGCTTTTCGGGTCCACCCGGCTCGGGCTTAAGTTTTTCAAAACATTTCAGGCCTGCATACAAAACTTTTTTTTGTAACATTAAGAGTACGACTTTTTTCTTTCGTGAGGTTGATTTGTTGTGCTCACCGCGGTAGCTTCTGTGAGTAAAGTGATTATGATTTTCCTTCAGCTAATTCTGTTTGCAAACACAGCTGCTTTCTTTTATTCTCTGCTTGGATTAGTCTCCCATTGTTTGTGAGAAGGCGACAACGTGGAGGAAAGTAGCACGAGGTGGCGTTGCGTCGAAAAGATCAATCACTCATGAGATTCCTGGCTTGTTTTAAGAAGCCTACACGCCGGCTTTTCATATCTATAGAGCTATCCTAGAAAGTTTCTTTTATGCCTATAGCGCCATCGTAGAGAGTTTCGTGATCTTTCTTTTTTGCTTGAGAAGCATTATATTCCACAGTATTATTGTTGACTAACATGCTACGTTTGTGCTAGATTATGCCAATGTTTTGTTCAAGGTGGTTGCTATTTTCGGTGTGATAAACCGTGTACCTGCAACTACACCTGCACACAACGTCTTTTGTTACTCTGCAATTGCGCATATCTTACCTCCCTCGGTAAATTTGGCTCACAGGCCTAAGTCAGGCTTCAAAAATAAATGTCGGGGTCGAGCCGGGTTCAGGCTTCAAAATGAGGCCCTTTTACAACTCTGGGTGGGTATGTAGGCAGGGGCCAACAAGGGGAGATTGAAAGGATACATCCTCCACCCACCAACAGTAAAAATATATTTAAATCATTTTGTGAAGCAGGCTACGCTAATTTTAGGCCAAATGTTTTTGCTGCAGGTAAGAGAATATTAATGGAGATTTTGGTAGGAGTGGAGCTGCATGCATGATGCCCAGGAGCATTAAAAGATTTGAAGATTTTTCAAAAACGGAAATGTGCAAGAAAAATATTTATCGTCTGTGTAACGTTAAGTGACTTGAACAAGACATCAAATCGAGCTGTAACTCACACTTCTTATAAAATGAATGAAAACTGAAGTGTTCTACTGTAAGAGTGATATGCATGTGCGACCAATGTGATTCAGCATTTTGTGCATTCCAACTGACAGCTCTGATAAAACCCAATTGATGTATTCTAATATGCTACTATATTGCTGTGCTTGTTTACGTCCAAATACGATATTGATGCAAACAGGCTGAACTACAGTACCGTGTCCAGCAACAAATTTAAGTATAGTACTGTAATATGTAAATCATCTCAAGGACAAAGCAAAGCGTGATTAGTGTTGCTCTCAAAACACCTCTAGAAATGACATTAAGAATCTGTATATACTGTACAAAACGACACTTCTACATCGACCCGATGACTATATTGGTTTCCCACCAAGCTGTCCCCCCCACATTTTACAACAAAATTGCGCCCATGGCTACCACTGAATTATCACATCAACGTTCACTGCGATTAAGAATATTAATAAGAAGTTGTGATTAAGCTTAGCTTAATTATTTCTCCCCGTGAACTAACACAAATCACCCCAACTGTATGTGCTATTATTAGCAAAACGGCCTTGAAACAAGACTTCATATTGTTTTCGGCAGAGCATTGCCAAAACATTGTTTCGTTACCCAAACAGTTATAGTCTGTTATTATGTGTTTTGTAAAGTTTGGTTTGTAACTTAACGTATCTTCTATTAAAAAATATGTGAAAAATTACTGTTATGAAATGATTTACGTAGCAATTAATGGCTAGCAAAATAATTACAATTAGTCTCTATTGTAAAACGTGCTCATGTTTTTTTAAGTCAGTTCGAGTGTTTTACTGTGCTTGCAGATATTGCTGTAGGCTACTGTGTTCATCTGACTAATGGCACAGTATGTCAGTACAGTAGGTTAGGAAAAGGATAACTTATACTCAGGGGTACAGTGGGGCAGGAACGTTTGGGAACGGCGTTCCCACTTATTTTTAACGTTTGGCTTTGAAATGAGTTTGAAGCTGTTTCAAAATGGCTATTTGTTTGGATGTGTTCCCATAGCTTTTTTGTTAGCACTACATCCCTGCTTATACTATACTAGCAACTAAGTCCAACCAGCCCCATCTTGGCTAAACGAAAAATCTCAAAAAATCGATTCCGCCACCTGTAGTTTGAGGTTTGCTAAAAGTCTTTCTGTTGTGGAAACAACGCTAAAAGTTAGATTGCGTAGAAAGTGATGGGGTGAAGTGTTTTGCCAGTTAACTAACATAAGCGAATGCAATTCCAATCTAGGAACTTTTCATCAACTACCAAAGCGATGATTAAGCCTGTGCCATAATTTATTATTACAGATGGTCAGACATTTCGATCAAGTGCAGTGAGCGTTTTCCGGAAGCTTGGAGAAATTTTAAGCTAGTATTACCAACGAATCCAGTTAATCGCATAGCCAAATTGTCAAGCTTTATGCGTTTAACCAGAATATGCGATTATCCATATCAAACAAATATTCGCCAGTTTACAGCCTTACTCGACTTCTGTCCACATGCTTACTACCTGACACCATTGGTTATGTTATAGCTTGACACCTAACGCAGAGATTTCTAGAACTGTGGGATACAAAAGTGCTTCTAGATGTTCTAAAAATCCCTTGCTCCTAATACAGTATTTTAAATTCTGAAAACCTTCAGTGTTTAGCAAACCAGCGGTCATCAGTTGAAACATAAATTTGAAGTTGTTGCGGGCCCGTAGGTTGCATGTTGTCTTAAACGTGCGCACTGCATGTGTGACGTAATAATCGCCTGCATTAATCGTGGAATGTTGCCCGCACTCACGGCCATTTTTCTGCTTGCTTTGGACTGTGCAATGCAGTTGTGGATATGTTTATGTCTCACAGCTGTCGTGTACGAAGATTTATAGAACTGCGGGATATAGAAATCCTTGTTGAAACAGTGCATTGTCCGCGGCGAAACGCACAGCATAATTCTGCATTTTAAACTGCTAGACACAGCATAATTCCCCATTTGTTGACTGTTAGTTTTCTGCTAGACACTGCATAATTCCGCATTTTAAACTGCAAAGTGTGNTGTGCACAGTGCTTCGTAAAAGTAGCAGTCGTCAAATGCAACTAAAATTCCAAGTTGGTGTACAGTAGCCCACAGGTGCACTATTTTCTGTTCTTTAAAGAATTTAACACATCTTGTGCAAAGGAGTTAAGCATAGTTGCATGTNTCGGGTCCTTATCCAATGCCACAAAATAAACTTTGAAAGTGCTGCTTTTGAGACAAACCTTCGCACCCGCAGCAACAAGACACAACCAGACAGCCCTGTATACAATGTGCTGAAGCCTGGAAGTTGAATGCGCAGTGTTGATTTTGGCACGTCGGCGAAGGGAGTCGTTTCGGCAACAGTTGCTTAATCGGATGAATGGCACCACAGGTTTTCCCAGCAGTGCGCTTTACACTCTTTCAAAGTTAATAATGCGATTAAGCATTGTAAGTATACAAATGTATGGTACATTTCTATGCGAATAACTGGTACGCGATAAAGCGGACAATTTTCTACACGTGTGAATGGCTTTGGTTTGGGATTCTAGAACCCTATGCGATAAAACGGTTTATGCGTTTAACCGGTATGCAATTAGCTGAAGTCGTCTGTAGTACTGACGTTTACCATGAAATATGTTGCTGAGCAAGTTTCAATCAAGTATTGCACATACGTAATAAATATCGCAATCATCTTGACATGAACAAGACCGGTAGAAATGCTATAAAACTGAAGCTGACCAATTTGCAACCTGCTTCAAAAACTTGCAGATAAAAGCCATGGGCAAGGTTCACAGTAGTTGGAACAAGGACTGTGGAGCCGAAACTCAAATTTCGGGCTCCAGTTCCAGCTCCAGACATCCAAACTTTTTCACTCTGGCTCCAGAACGATTTGGTCCATTAAAAAGTAAAACCCGTTGCATAATTGGCTTGCTATACAAAATATGTCANTTGAATGGGAACTCATATTTCAGGCTCTGGCTCCACCATTAAAAATTTTTTGGCTCCGGCTGTGGGCTCCAGCTCCACAGGCCTGATTGGAACCAACTGTTTTTGGAAATGAATAACATTGTCTTTAGAAATGCAATTGCATTCGTTTTGTTTGTTCATTTTCTGTGCTAACTAAAATGCCCCTTTGTTTCATTAGCATTCAAACATTATTTTTGCCAACACTAAAATCATAAGTGGAGGGTAATTTTAAAGCAAAATTCCTGGAGGGGAGGGGGGAGATTGAATAAAAAAGGTTGAAGACCACTGATCAAAAGTAGTAAAAATATCTGACTAATTAGCTAATTAATTAATTTGTTTATTGTAGATCATAACTTTTGAACCAGAAACACTAGAAAGTCGATCAAAGGCTTAAAAGACTCAAGACTCGAGCCTAGTTTCCAATGAAAACTTCAGCGAAACACTTTGGCCTAGCGGTTAGGCCCTAGGCCAGGTAACATGAGCCAAAATGACCCAAAAACTACTTCACTTATGATGCCACTCACAAAAAATTCGCAACCCCCAACCAAAATATTTTTTTGAGAGCAGAGTAGAAGACTGGCCAATCCGTTTGAGCCCTTGAACAGCTCTCTAGCGCAATCGGCAGGGGAGCTATGGTGTTGGTAAGGCAACCGAAAACTGCTGGTTTTAGTCGAAATTCAGGTAAATGATATATTCGTAGACCGGCTCTCAAAGTGTTATGAATTTTATAGTTCATTTAGAATTTGGTTCACTTATTCACTTCCTTTTAGCACCTTTGGTGTCAGGTGATTTTCACTTTAAAAGGTATAATTTGCCAATGTTGGGCAAGTTTTTGCCACCAGTCAATTGTGTTAGAGAGCTGTTCAAACCCTCAAGACTCGACGAGTGTTCTAGTTTGCTGTGAAAAAAAAATCTGGTCTTAGATTTCGATTTTTTGCGGGTGGCATCACAAGTAGGGTAAGTTTAAGCCTTTGTGGCCAAGGTCATCGGGTCCTGGGCCCCAACTACAAGCGGGAAGTATTTCGCTCAAGTTTTGATTGGAAACTACGCTAAAATCCCAGTCTTTTGAGACCTTGATCGGCTTTCTAGCAATTCTATTTCTAAAGTTATGGCCAAAAAAACAAAATTTGGATGAAGAGGTATTTCAACACAACTTTGTTTTTTTGGCCTAACTTTTGAATTAGAAACACTAGAAAGCCAATGAAAGGCTTAAAAGACTTGGAGTTTAACCTACTTTCCATGAAAAACTTGAGCAAAATACTTCCCTCTTATGGTTGGGTCCCAGGGCCTGATAACCTTGGCCAAAAAGGCTTAAACTTATCCTACTCATGATGCCACCCACAATAGACTGAAATCCAAACCTAAACATTTTTAATAACAAAATAGAACACTTGTCGCGTCTTAAGGGTTTGAACAGCTATCTAGCACAATCGACTGGCGAGTTACGGAGTTGCAAAGTGGTGCGAAAATAACAGCTCAATGTGTGCTTTCAAAGTACGATACACTCATACACTGGTCCCCAAGGTATTAATAGTTACACCAACTCTTTGTTTGTAAGGAAAACAGTAAATCTGTATCTCAAACAGCTATGTGATGAGTGGATGCTATGTCATTGCATGTGAACGGTTTATCTTTATTTCTATATCTATTTACCTTACAGACATAGTAAATATGCAGTATTTTTCATGTACCCTTCAACATATTGGATCACTTCGTATTGCTAAGTCATTTTAATCTATTGCAATATTTGAAATCTCTGACTAGTTAAAATGATTTCCACCCATGTCTCCAACTTTGTTTGGGTCAGCTGTTTATCCTGTGGGTTATATGCAAATAATAACACTTCATCACGGTCAGTAGGGTAGTGCATTGCTAAAATTGTTTTTTTGCCATTGTCATGCACGTCATACATAGTGTCATGATTGCGGCTAGAGCTCGACCGATGTATCGGCACACCGATATATATCGGCCGATATGACGATATTGCCGATGTATCGTATCGGCAAAATTCTGCCGATATATATCGGCAATATTTGCTCATGAAAGTGTTGCGCTGTTGCTCTGCATGGAGCGTTCGGAAACCCAAGTTGCTACTTTGTCTCTGACCCTGATTGATTAACACAAATGCTCTGCCTTGTTCCCAGCGCTCAGAGCCTTCACGCATACAAACCGTTGTGCAACAGTCCCGACAAAGTGCTTTATGATGTAACATTCACTCATAGGTTTTGGTGTGGTAAACACAGGATTGTCTGCGAACAAACTAGGTTACGTGCTTTTGTGTTGGTAGGCTGTTTTATCAAGGTCTCTCTAGGCTGGGCAGTCTTGCGTTCAGTGTGCATCAAAAAAGTGCCTACGTCACAGCGAGCAGGACCCAGGTTCCCACAGAATTCAATATTGTATGGTTCTTCATCGCAGTAAAGTGATGGTTTTAATGCGTTGCGCATTTTTTTATTTATGACATCTGAGCGCAGGCACAGATGTCTACACAAGGAGTAAGCCCACTTGTACACAACACATGTTTGCTGTTTGTACATTTTTTGATTTAGAGTTAGACCACTGTGAGTCCTAGAAATTGCTATGGACTGCAGTAGGCACAACTGATTAAACCATCCATTTAGTCAAACACAGCTGGTTGAAATGGTCACGTGACACGTACAATACGTAAAGAAACAAGTGTTTAGGTTTAGCCTAAAGTTCACACAATGCAAGGAACAAGCTGCTGACAACTAGCCAGCACTGAAAGCATAACATTACTTGTCTATCAGACTGACCCATTTACAGATGTCACAGTCAATTGAGACAGTCATGCTGTCCAAACTTGTCATGTGACCAGTTCAGCCAATCATGTTCGGCTGGTGGCAAAATAGCTCCAGGAGTGCATACTTTGCCTCACAAGGCAAAGCAGGAGCATATATCTTGCCTCATAAAATAATTGTAACTTGTGAAATTATTTTTTGTTTATGTGACCTAAAGAAAAATATGCACAGTAATGTCTTTCCGCCGTAGTTTGAAAATGTTTGGCTGAAGGCAAAATAACTCCAGGAGTGGTTATTTTGCCTCCATGAGTGGTTATTTTGCCTCATCACAAACAGATACTGCCTGAGTAATACAAAAACATCGGTATCGGCAATGAAAATTGAAAAACATTGGTATCGACCCAAAAAAATCTTATCCATTGAGCTCTAATAACTACTGGGTTTTCTAGTTACCAACAGCTGCAGAACTCTCAAACTGCAGCCACATGAACAGCTGCAGTTTCGTGTCATGCTCAGAACTTAGCTGGTTAAGCATCAATCCTAGAGAGCTGATCTGTGCAGGCTGCAATGACAAAACTCATGTTCCTAACTTCAGTTTCGCAGCAAACAAACACATGTCAATTGTTCAATCATTTTTGTAACACATGCAAGACTGACAACAAATTACCTTAGCCATGTAACAGCAAACGGAATGCTGCCCAGAAGCATAAGAGTGTAGTAAAGGTATCGAATAATCTCGGTAACTGTCCATGCTATCAGCAGCATTGGTATTCCTTCAGTGTTGTGTACCTTCAGAGAAGAATTTGCAGTTGATTCAGTAAAATGACTAAAATAACCGCTTGGCTATTAGGATAAGTTTACTTGAGTGCACACTCCTGCACTGCATGCAAATTTACCTGTACTAGGCTAGTTTTGCAGAAGCTGTTCCATTAAACTGTTCAAAATGTCTGGTGAGCATGTTGGTGTGCAAAACCAAGATCAGATAGAATATCTAGCTTGCTTCTAATCGAGATATGTAAGTTTAGTTTTTTTATATCGAGATTGTGGTCCTCAACAGGGGCGAAATCGCCCCCAAGGGACGATTTTGTGACTTACTAGTTTTGGGTAGCAATTTCAGTTTCAAGGAGGTGATTTCTGCAGGTTAAAATCTACTAAAATTTCAAACTGATTCCAAAAATAACAACAGTTGCTACTTCGGAACCAAATCATTTGATGCAATTTCGACTCCATGTTTCGTAACAAAGGTTATAAAACACAAGATCGGACTGGTGACTAAATCAAACTAACACCGTCTTGTGTGACGTTTCACTGCACCAACTATCCAAGACCTTTGGGCAGGGCCCCAACATGGGGAAGTGCCACCTCGGGTGAGTCAAAAAGTGCTTCCACCCCAGCACCAAAAAGTGCTGCCCCCGCCACCAAATCTAAAACCTAAATCTTCATTCGTGAAAGATCATATCCTTCTTTTCACCAAAAGTGCCGCCCCCTGAAAATGGCCACCCCGGGGCATTGTCCCCCCACCCCCCATTGTTGGGCCCTGCCTCTGGGAGTGTCACTGGTTTATAATCTAGCACTGTGGTTCTGACAAAGATCATGAATTTGCGAGTGCTTTGTTAAGCCTAATGTTTAAATAAGACAAAAAAGTACATAAACGGTTGAACTGAGTAGTTTACTAGGTTGGTTAACCAAGTTGTTGCTTCCACAAGCAGTGTCACAAAAAGGCCGTCATGCAATAAAAATTGTCAAACTATTTCCACTAGCACGTGTGGGATTTTGGACTTTTCTCATAGAGTATGCATTAGTTCATTTTACTACACCTATATTGGTTGAAAGTGACCAATACTGATAAAGCTATCGGAAAATACCCAGTAGGTCAATCCCCATCTTTTAAAAAAGAAAACTTCCACTTCTTTGAAGATACTAAAAATGGGCCAATCATCACTGCTACCACTAAAACATCGCATCGAATTTTGCGACAATTGCGAAAATTATATAACATGCTGTGTTTAACTTTAGCCTAATTACTTTACGTTGTGAACTGTCACAAATCCGTCCAACTGCATGAGTTTTCATTAGCAACATCAGTCCGTTCCCATGTTTTATAATCTTTGGTTCGTAACTTGAGCAAAAAAACGTAGCTTAGTGTGTTCTATTACCGGTATTAAATTGCTGGAAATATGAGTGTTGCAAAACAATTCACGTAGCAATTAATGAGTAAGCTTAATTATAGCGCTAACTGTATGTTGTAAAACGTGCTCATCATATTTCTCAGTCTGCTCAAGTCAAGGTTGAGAAAAACCCAGGTTATTTTGTTTTTTTTGAAAAGAAACAAGATTTTGTTATTTTTTTAAGGACAATGGAAAAACCTTATTCTTAATTGTTTTTGTTGCATCATGCAATATCATTATTTGCAGAATTATACAATACTAACTTGTTATACCTATTATACCATTCAAATTTAAGGGTAAAGANATCTACCCCATCTTTGTTTTTGCAAACTTTTGGTCAATTCCCTCCAAAGTGGTAAGGCTTGGCAAGAATGTGCACAGNAAACAAATAAAACCACTTCCACACAAACTCTGCAGTTTCATGTCAAGTTTATCTGCATTCCCTGCTAGTTCAGCATCTATAGCAGGAAGATCACGAACCTTCTTGAAGCTGAGAGCTACTTTTTACGTGACGATTAATGCAAAGAGCTACTTCTTACGTGACGATTAATGCAAAGAGCTACCAGTTTGATGCACGCTTCTGAAATAAAAATGTTGCTCAATTTACCTTTGATTGTTTTAGTAATAACAATTAAGATATTCCGCAATGTGAAGACACTGATCATGCTACAGTTATTTTTAAAGCAGGCCGACGGGCAGTAGCATAGCTTGCCAGAAAATTTCTTTTGATCCAAATATTTTGACTTTCAGCGAGCAACAGTATTTTGTTTGGGACAACACCTCTCAAGGCGCAAAACGACAAGAAATGCTAGAAATTTGGTGGCCATGCCTTTTGGCTACGCCTATGCCCGTGGACAACCTGCTTGGTCCTTGGGGGCGACCTGGTGCCTGTGGGCACCACATTGCTGATCCCTGATTTTTAGAGTGTTTTTTTTTCAAGATATGATTTGGTATGGTCTAAAATCAGAAAAAGTTGATAGATGCATATAAGGCAGAAATATTGGTTAAAATATACTGATTGTGCAGAGCTGAGAAAGATTACCATTACAAACTGTTCAATTTTTTTTCAAATCCTTTAAATTTCATTGCTATTCATTTTGTTTGATTAAAAAAAGTTAAAGTTTACTGTACAAATGTCCTGCCTATTTTATTTTTTACTTCTTAGCAGATTTTTTCAAAGAAAAAACAAAATGTTTTTTTTGGTAGGTTTTATTGTTTTTTTAACTGGGCAATTTTAAAAAAACAGGGTGGGTTTTTTTGGGTCGTTTTTTTTACAACCCTGTTTCAAGTGTTTTGCTGTTGTTGTGGATATAGCTGTAAAGTGTTGATCTGTGTACAAAAAAGGCTGAAGATCACTAATCGAATTTGACAATTAAAGCAATAATGCTTAATTTTATGTGCAACAAATGTGTTGAACAGCTGACAGTTCGATATCATTTGGCAGCGTTTTGAAATTTTGGGTTTACTCAAATCACTTACCAATTGAAGGTTTGCTCTGCTGACATGTGAGCATTTGTTTGCCAAGACAAAAACCATTCTTAGCTGTTCTTTCAAAATTACCAGTATTAATTTCTTCTTTTTGAGACTTTACTGTTGACTGTCGTCTCATGATAATTACATGGAATTCTTTTTATGATTGTAACCAGAGTGCTTGCTGAAACAAGTCTACACTTTGACTTTCTGGCTTCTGCCAAATTTGGCATCATATCAGTAATTTTAACAAAGCATGCACAAGTCAACCCACACTTAGTTTGCAATTTACGGTCGTACAAAACCACACCAATAATAAACAAATGGAATCTTTTTAAACATAACTAATTAAATTTGAAATGATTTGAGAAGTTTTATAAACTGTATCATAGCTATTGGCAACTGGCAAGCTGGTAATTATGCAAACTGTAGTGTACTGACAGTGCTTTACAACCTCCAGCTGAAAAACTGCATTCAAGTCACATGTGTAGCTTGTGTTGCTCAGGTTCTAACCTAGATTCCTCACTTATGATTCAAATATATGAAGCAGTTCATGAAACACAGCTTAAAAATATGTCAGACTAATTACTAGCAAAGAGACATATATTAAAAACTACAAGTAAGAATTATTTCACTAGTGTAGGGTTGAAGGCACAGGAAAATGTTGACGTTCTTGCTGCATTATTTTGAAACATTATTTAATGCCTTCTGAAAAATTTATAAAAGAAAAAGCATCTGCAACACTTATGGTTAATCCTGCAAATATAAACTACAACTCAGAACTTTATCCACTTCATGACATTTCAATTTGTTTACCAAACTTAGTGAAATTTTGAGATTGTTACCTTGGCAACTGGTTGAATAACACCCCACACAATTCCCACTCTGGAGAACACTTGCAATGCGGTAAGCAAAGCATTAGTTCGTACCATGCCTGACAAAGCATGAATAATCTGGAATAAAAAAGTGTCTTTTAAACTTTNCACATGCAAACAGTTAATGGAAGNTCACACCCAAGNACACTGCTTCTAAAGAGGCAGTAAACATTTNTGCCAAGAATTCCATGTTTCAACATGAGAGTCATGTGCCGATATCATGACATCTTTAACTTCCAATCAGGAACTGAAAGTGAAGACAACATAATTAATAGTGACAAAAACTATTTGACCTTCCATGCATCATTGTCTTCTGATTCTGGGGCTACTGATGGACTTAGGATTTAAGTTAAAGATATCACTTTAGCTGTCACAATTCATCACAGGCAACAGAAAGTAAACAGGAAGATAATGTGCAACTCAAAACATAAGATCAGCATCATGTCAACTGTTCAGACATTTTGGGTCAAATGTGACTTAAGGTGTTTATTTATAATTAGATGTTGTGTTTTTAGTGATTGGCTTACTTCAGTCCAAAATATATACATAAGATGACACTTTTTCAACTAGTGATATGAAACGTGACAGATTTCACGTCTACATCCTTGTACCTATTTCCTGTACTCGCCGACCATTATGAAGTATGCATAGGCATTATGATTACAGTTCAACCAATGCAGTGGCATGCTGATCTATATCGGCTGATATGGCAGTGTTGCTGATGTATCATATGAGCAAAATTCTGCCAATATATATATTGGCATAATTTGATCACAAAAGTCACTATGCTATTGCTATGTACAGAATGAAACTGAAGTTGCTACATCATCTCTAATCGATTAATGCACAGTTTCTGTCCTGTTCCTTCTGGCATGGAACTGTCCAATTACATAAATGGGCAATAACAGACAGGTACACAATTTTTCAATAAACTGCTCTATGACATAACATTCACTTGCAGGTTTTTGCACGGTAAGCAGATGACTGCCTGGAAATGAATCAGAGTACATGCTGTAGTGGTTCACTGTTTTAGTGGCCCAGGTTTGTGTAGAATTCAATGATGGTTCTTCATCACAATGAAGTGATGTTTTTATCACTGTTTGTAATGAATCGCACATTGTTTTTTAGCCACTCTTGAGACCTGAGGGTAGGCACATAGGACTACACAACGAAGTACTTTTACGCAGCACATGCTTGCCTGTTCGTAGGTTTGCTTGCACGCCTGTTTAAAGTTTTTCCTTGATTTTGTTAAGGACTGCAGTAATCACACGGATGAAAACATTTTGTAACACCAAATGAAAACATCTTGTGAGTTGTGTTGCGATCGGAAATCCCGAGCGGCATATGCGTAAAGCTTCGCACTGTGGCAGCAACCAACAATAGAATTCACATGGCATGATCACTCTATTATTGCTTGTTCGCGCCACATATATGTACGGTGTTGTTCTTCAAGCACATCCCGTTCGTGGTGAATCACACAATCAACACAACCGGTTGCAACCTCTCCGGTGGTGTTATGCATTATAATGTAGCATTATGTGTGATGAACACTACTACCCTATGACACTGCTTTATAAAAAAATGTTTTGGGGAGTTACTCAAAATAATACCTCCATTAATGATGATACTGTTCTTTTTCTGTTTCAAGCACCTATGGTAAGTTGTTACTCAAACATTGTCAACTGACATGCTGCAACTCTGTTTTATGTTCAACCTATTGGACTACATTTTTGGATGGATTCCATAACCGTTCTTTGTATAGTAAGTCCTCTTCATTCTATGACATTTAGATAATCTCATCTTCATAATTTCTCTTCGATTCCATGCTTTTGTCATTTCTATATTTTATTGCATGTTTGTAAGGTAGTCTCTCTTTTGCTTCATGAGACAAAAGTTGTGATGGGGCTATTTTGCCTTTAGTCAAACATGATTGGTTGAAGTGATCACATGACAAGTCTGATATGCAAAGATACAAAGGATTAGGGTTGTTAAGGTTTACAATTAAGGTTTAGCCTACTATTCACACAACACAGACAAGAAGCTACTAATAGCTTGCCAGCACTAAAACCATGACAACAGTTTTCCATCAGACTGAACCATTACAGGCGTCATGGTCAACAAAGCAAGTCACGCTTCCAAACTTGTCATGCATTCACTTCAACCAACCGTGTTCAGCAAAAGACAAAATAGTTCTAGCAGCGCTTTTGCCTCATGAGGCAAAATAGACACAGCTTATTCTCAACTCACAAAATGACAATCTGCTCATTCATTAGCTACTTGCATAATTATTTCTTTTGCTCATGTGGCCTACATACTGAAGGAAAAAATGCGCTGTAATGTCTTTCAGCCATGGTTGAAGTAATGCAACAATATCAGTATTGGTTAACAACAATGAAAATTGAAAAACATTGGTATTGTCCCAAAAAACTTTTATCAGTGAAGCTCTATTCACACCTCTGAGGATTCTGACTGCACATATTTACATTCAAGTGACCAAGTACAACAAGAGCAAAGCATATAAATCTGCTCACAATGCACTTTCCTAGGAAATGGATTTTGTGTCAATTGCACATCTTCAGTCCTTGTTCAAATAGAATCTAAAAAATCTTATTCATGCAATCCAATTTGCAGACTATCAGGTATGTTTTTGTGAAACTTCATCAATACTCGCATGTTTAGTTAACAAGCCTTTGAAAGTTTCTTGAATTATCTAATGGCAGTGTCTATTTTGCCATCAGCAACAAAAGCACCGCTGCAGCTATTTTGCCAACTACCTGAACCCAATTGGTGGAAGTGGTCATGGGAAAAGGATGATATGCTTGGATTAGCATATAATCTTTGTCATGTGACCTAAAACCTTAATCCAAAGCCAAAACGCACGATGTAAACCAATGTCTGATTTTCGAAACTTTTTTAAAAAGTACATAAAATCACTTCCATCAAAAATGTCATCTCTACTAGCAAATCCAAAGCAACAATGATGAGAGCCCAACTGATGACCACTCACATAGTAGGAATAGACACTTCCCACTCAACCAGGTTTGCTTTACTGCTAGTGCCACAAAGTCATATTTGAACAAAGCTGGGTACAGTTTGAATGGCAAAATAATCCCAGCAGAGCTTGTGTGCTGTTGGCAAAATAGACATCACCTTTTCTAAAAAAACAAGACAGAAAGAAACCTTCGCACATTATGGAAGACTTATTTACCCAGTACTTTATTGGTCATAATCCAAATATGTTATTCCTGAAACTTAATTGGAACATACGCCATCAATAAAATAGCCTACATTTGCTTAGTAAATGCCATTTTCATCACGCAGACGATTAGACACAACACATACATATATAAATTAGAACTTACCTCCATAACTGCAGCTGTTTGAAAAACCAGCAGTTGCCTTTCAATTTGGCGATACAACCCTCTGTGTGTTTGGTACTTATAGAAATGTGTTATTATACCAATCCCAAGCACAGACCACCTGCAAAAATGCAATAAGACACTTGAAAACAGTTTGCTTCTGTTGGAAGTCTTATTTCTCTCAGTGCTTGGCTATTGAACTGTCGCCATATTAGCAGTTATCAGGCTGATTTAACTTTCAGTATTTTTCGGACCATAAGGCGCACTTAACATCCTCTAATTTTCTCAAAAATTGAAAGTGCGCCTTAGAATGCGGTGCGCCTAATGTTTGAATCTGGTTGTGCTTTCCCATCTATAGAACCAATTTTATGTGGCACACGGTGCTATTTAATTGCTAGTTACAATTCTTTTGTAAACAAACCATTGTGTTATGCAATAAACCAACAAGAATTACAATAAGTAACATCCTAGAGTAGATAGCACATACCACAGATTTAGAGATCAACCGATATGACTTTTTTGAGGCCGATATATTGGCCATTCATGGACTGATAGCCGATACCGATAACTGATATTTCCAAAATTTTTGAATCTTGTTTTCTGCTTCATTATCAAAAACATTACGTATTCTATACCTTACTTTTTTTTCAAAAACTTCAAAAATCAGGATTTATGAGTTAAAATTTAAATTGTAGCAATTTCAATATTTTGCTATGATTTTTAATTAATCTGATTAATGATGATGCTTTTGTTTCAGCTGCGACGGCCAACATGTGCTCCATTGTTCATCTTTTTTGTTTGTTTATGAAAACTCACTTGCTAGCGTTGCTGCAAGATAACTATCTTGACTTGCTTTGTTGCGCTTTCTTGAGCAAGTTGTCTGGATGCGTGAGGAATATAACAGCATTTTGCCAACACCTACTGAAGCTGATGTTATCGGCCGTTTTGGCCGATACTGATATATCGGTAAAACCCAAATATCAGCCAATTATATCAGCCAGGCCAATATATCGGTCTATCTCTACACAGATTGTATTACTCCACGAGGCTCCTGACTACATTGGCACGCACCGAATCAAAAACGCACACAACTATTATTGTATTATATTCGTGTCTAGCGGATTAGGCATGTGTGATAGATTAAACTCCCAGTGACAACAACTCTTGGCACTCAGCGACTGCGGCACTCGGGAGTTATTGTGAAAGAGTTGAATGTTGAATATAGTTTGACTTGTCTCAGTTTTGCTTCATTTAACACGTCTTATAATCTGCTGCACTTTATGTATGAAAAAAGAACAGCTAACATTCAATTTTCGATACTGCGCCTTATAACCCGGTGCGCCTTATGGTCTGAAAAATATGGTTCTAAATACATGGTATGACAAATGAGATGCATGTATGCAGAAACTTTTGCACATTATATTTTAGTTGATATATTTGGTATACGAGTTCAGCAAGTTTGAATACTTATTTATCTTAAACATGCTTTGTGGATAGTCTATATATCACAGTAGCAAGCATTCTAGCCATTAAATATTTGTTACCAGCATAAAATAGGGTACATATAATGGGCTTAAAAATAAAAATAGAAAATAATGTATAAGCTGCAACATGTAAACAATAAATATTGATGAACAAGTAGTAGTATAAAGTAGAAATTTGAATATTTTGTTCATTGTGAGTTATTGCAAAGGAGCAAAATATTAACACCAACGTGTATCTCTTCTTGTGTTGCTAAACTCAAGACTGCACGGCAATTAAATTTCATTTTAGACTAAGGGTTCTTAAGTATCGCCTCAATACCCTTGGGGAGTATTAAGATTAGACATTGGAGGTATTCAACAGAGGAATTCAGCAACATAACACTCCATCATTAAGCTATATTCATTCTAGGAATCTAGCAACATACGTTCTCACATTAACAAAATTGGTGTTGATGAATGCGATACAGCTTTTGCATTGACCTTTTTCCTCTAGGAGTGAATGATTATAACTCTATGATTATAACATGATTATAACATGAATGATTATAACTCTAGGAGTGAATGATTATATTTCTTTACCAGTTCTATTTCATACAATTGTTTTGTTATTTAATTGTTGAAAAGCGGTTACATCCAGATCGACAAAAATTTGACTTAGGGGTACCATATTCAGACGTTAAAACATTACCACTATTTAGTGGTTTAGACTCTTGTTGTCATCATATGAAACTTACTGCACAACACACTATAGTTACAGTGGGCAATCATGAAAAACTATTTAGAAGAAAGCGGTGTAGTTACACTCAGCTTTACTCAATGACATTTTTCAGAAGGCAGTAGCTGCAGAACCATCGATGGATCTTTACTTTTGAAACCTTATTCGATCATCTCTTGTAATGTGATAGTAAATGCTTGACAAGAATGCAGTAGGCTTGGTAGAAACATACTAAATGTAAAAGGTAAACCTTTAATCTAAAACCTAACCTTATCCCTAACCGTAGTCCCAACCCTAATGCTAACCTAACGCTAACCCTTAAACCTAAAGTTCAAAAAGTTTTGAAAAAAGAAAAGAAAAACTAGTGTAATGATTTGAAACTTGCAACCACCAAAACGAAAGTTACCAAGGTGAGAGGCAAACTGAAAACCATTGGCGTACCAGACTTAAGACATATTCATTATGCTACCAAGATGACACCAATCGAGTGACAAACTGTTTTGTCCAAGCCGCATCATGCGAAGCGGTATGGTCGAATAAGGTTTGAAAAAAGATTAGTGGGTGGTTCTGTAGCTACTTTCTTTTCAGAAAGAGGATTAATTTTTAAACAAAAATAAGTTAGTAACTACAGTAGGGTTAAAATAAAATAGGAAGTGGCTATAGGTCTGTCGGCGGTGACACGGTTTGGATGAACCACTAAGTTTGTCATTCTAGTAGTGGCACCATCGTCATAGTAGAGCAGACTCATCTACGTCTTTTGTGTGAATGATTTTCGGTTCGGCTCTCACCATGGTGCCTTTCATTTTGGTATTAGTGGTTGTACTTTTTATGGGGCCAATTTTTCTTTACTTTTTCATAAGTTTCCAAACTTTTGTGTTCAAATATTGAAATAATGCTTATCTATACAGTTTAGGTTTGGGGTTAGGTTTATGGTTTAGGGGGGTTTAGAGGTTAGGTTTACTACGTTTCTACCAAGCATAGTTTAGTCTACTGCAAAACTTGCCATGCATTAAGTGTCATGTTAGCAATACCAGGCGGCGGACAATTATAATAAATTTTTAAAAAATGAAGATCTGCTAGCGAACCAGATAACACTAATTGGACGGCCGGCAGGCTGGAGGGCCGTGTTTCCAAATGAAAAACGTGAACTTCCTGCGGGCTGCACGGAAGACAGAAGGGCAGGCCGGCGGGCTGCACAAAAAGGCAGTTAAGCGGGCTGCGGAAAAGGGCGGGGAGGCTGCAGAAAATGGAGGGCCGGAGGGCTGCTCAGCTTACTGA
>JGI24159J19872_10003696_pt1 | contig 19191 bp, 14 predicted proteins | sample Ectturendosymbi4_FD_19872 | JGI IMG/M metagenome (IMG submission 19872) | reverse complement strand
TGGCGCATAGTAAGCGGAGATGGACGCTCGCAAACCAGTCGTCACATTCTAAACGAGGGCAAAGCGAGTTTAATGGAACATTTTTCCTTCTTTCCTGTCTGTTAATGTAATTTTAAATGTCTTGTGTGTCTGGTAGCCCCGCGCTCAATCTATTCATATTTTTAAACCTGAGAGGATTTGATGTAAGAGTAAGTAGCGTATAGCGTGTTGCTTATATCGTTCGAATGTGGACGCTACGTATTTTTGAGATTTCACTTGTTTGATGTCGAGAATAAATTATGACACTAACTAAAGCGCAATGCTTTAAATTGCTTTCACGAAACTGTCTATCTTGTTGAGCATGAATAGTCCAGGAACTCGTCAAATTTTCAGAGATTTAAAAAGTTAAAAGTCGGAATGTATAAGCGTGAAGCTGTTTTGTAAGTAGTTGTAATTCAGTTGTTTCCTAATGACTTCTTTCGGCTTATCTCAAGATTTTGTTGCAATAATATGTGGCGTTTCAAAATAAACAAAACAATTAGTTGTTTTTCAAAATCTTGTACAGGGATATCTAGAAACTCCCTGGGGTTTCTAGATATCCTTGATGTGCCACAAATATCTGTGCGAACAAAATTTCCTTATCACTTTAAAGCGTTTTGAATTCAAAAACATATGCAAAATTTGTCATCACGAAAGTTTATTCAGAAAGGAATGCATTCAGATGTTAAGACAGAAGAATCCGCGTTTGCAGAAAAAACGATCCAAGATCTCCTTCGGTCCATTTTCTGGAGCTTTAATCTGAAATATATAGATTTGTTAAGAATTTAATTTTTTGTAATTCACAAGCCTCTATTTACTAAACACTGATCACAGTTTGTATCGTGGTTTGTAATATTGACTTGTTAATATTACTATTTTTTCTTCAATCATACCATGTACGCAATTCACGAAAACATATGTAATTAATTTAATTACAGAAACATATATTTTCCTTACTTGTACACTTTTGTAGTTGCAATGTTGTGAATATTAAAAACAAATTTTAAATATTACTTCATGTTCACAAATTTTAAAAAATGCATCAGATCAACAGTTTATTATTGCGTATTTCACATTTGCTCAACTTCTAGCACTTATCTATAACAATTTACATTGGGGTAACAACGTTGAAACTGCTAGATAAAAGATTGAAGTTACACAATTTGTGCAAACAATTTCTACACAAAACCTTTTACAGTAAATGATGCTGAGCTGCAAAAAAGTGGAAAATATTATACGTGTGATTTCTGTGGTCTGCGTTGTCAAACATTTGTATTTGTTTATTTACTACATGTGAAAGGTAGCATCAGCAAGAATTCATTCTGAAACAAAAGGTCGAAGCAAAACGAACGTATAAGCTAATCGTAGCGTAGGCCTATATTCCTTAGAGTGAATGTGTTCTTCGCTGGGATAGAATCATTTTCTCCTTTACGTAACTGCTTGGTGAATTTTCGACTACTCCTCTCAATTGAAGTAGAGTGTCACGCATTTACGAGAGTAGATTGAAACAAATCATAGTACTGTACTGCAAAACCTCCGATTTTTTAGCGTTTCTCAACGGTACTTCAACGCTTTTTTTTCTAAACATTTGATGTGCAGATGATGGCAGGCTGAGGTAACACAAACATATTTGTATTTGAAAGCATGATTCACCGAGGTGCAGTTTAATAAATACCGACGATGTGCCGAAATCAGGCAACTTGAGCTTTCATTGTACAACTTTACTGTTTTCTTGTCATAAAACAACTTTACTTGCCTTGGTAGTAATTTCCATATCGGTATTTTCAATAGTAAGTTCCATAAGTATATGGATATCTTCCCCAGCCATACCAATTTCCTTTTCCTTTTCCTCCCCAGCCTTGGTTATATCCCCAGCCTCGGTTATATCCCCAGCCTCGGTTATAACCCCAGTTTCTCCAGTTCCAGCCTGGGTAGCTTCCCCAATTATAGTTTCTGTTCCAGTTTGAATAAGAATCAACGTTGACTACGCACACAAGAACGACACACAGAGCAAGGAAAGTCGCAATCTTCATTTTAGCTGCCGTTTTTTACGGTCTTCGTCAAAAGGCGTTGAAAATTCGACTTCAGAAAACAGAATATGCGGAAATGGCAATGCAGCTTACCATTTATACGTTTTGAAGTGAGATTTAGACACGATTAAATGAAGTTTCGCGTCATCGTGTCATTTTGCGACGCTATCACAAGTGACCTTCTTTTTATTTATTTATTTATTTATTTTTATTTGTTGACGGTGGACGGAAGGCCCGAGTCTGAATATGCCATTCGTCGCGTCATGTCGAGCGAACAAACAAACGATGATAAACAGTTATCAAAAATTTGGAACACACTGTAAACGGGCTAAGGCACGGCAAACAGTGGACAAAAAGTTTCAACAAAGAAACGAAATGACAACAAAGAATAATTCATACTGAATAGAGAATGAATAATTCCTACCAAAAAGAATGGGAGTAGAGAAGAATTTTATGGCGAGGTGAAACGGTTAATAAATTCAAGATACTTATACATATTGCTAAAATTGTTTGCAGATGTCTTAAGTTTAAGCGAAGGATGGTCAAAAAATAGACGATGCAGAAGTCTTGTATGATTGCATATTATACTTTGCAGTAAATCTACCAGCCGTCGCTCAACAAACTTGCTCTTGCAGAGTTGAGGAGATCAACGCCTAATGCAGCTTGAAGTGTATAGGTAAGTAGTAGATGCTCTTCAGATTCAGTGGCACTACATGAACACGAACGATAAGTGAGCTTAACTAGATTTAGACCACTGTACCTTAAACGATGTTTACAATGCTAAGATATAGTATGGGGAATTTTGCCATGAAGATGCCAACAGTTTTTTGGGGGGATGTGACGGGTACAGTAAAAATTTCCAGGAGCTAAGTTTAAGGACAAACACCTAGCAGAAGATTTGACAACAACTGTCCATGCGTATTGCCTACCATAAACTTGCTGATTTCAGGAAAAATGAATTAAAATGCAAGTTCTTTTTAGTCAGGGGAATCTGAACATGTAAAATGTCACGAAGCCTGTACGGCGACAAATCTTTAAACATTTTTGAGAATCTTTAAACATCAACATGCATTTTCCCAACTGTCGGCTCTGTTCCGAAAAGTAGTGTCGACTAAGAAAGACTTACGTGGATTCTTAAGGTTGCCTGATATTTCTCACCACGTCGTGAACATAATTTAAGAACAAGTTAAAGCAAGGCCTATAAACAAGACACGAAAATGCAAATCAATTGTCAAGTGCCTTGCGTTAGGGATGTTAATTTTAATCCAGTTTGCCACATCATCCACGTACAGTATTGCAGAAACAAGTTCGGAGAATAATTTAAAGCAAATGCTAGCTGTTAAAGCACTTACAATTATTCTGCACAAAATCAGCAAGTTCTCAATACGTTAGTAAAGAAATGTGCTAAGTTCCAAGGTGAAATGAAGGAGTGAACCGTCTTTCAAGTACAAATAAAAAATAACTAATTCACTAATCCTCAATTTCTAACAAGTTTGCAGAAAGAAAATTGCCACTGCTGAAAATACGTTTTGACTTATTGTCTTTCTAAAAGAAAATTCGAAATTAAGGACTTCGTAAATCGAGTGGATGTTTATTTATTTATCTTCCAAAATGAATTTTACGAAAATTTTCTGAAAAATGTCTTCAGCTTCACCTGCTTTTAAAAATCTAAAGGATTTACCAGCCGGTTGTTTGCTGAATAACGTTCACCTAATACTGTATGTCTTACGGCTTAGCACGCATTACTTTCTAAACGTAATAAAATTAAAGTGTTTGTCAACAATTTGGCAATTTTTTCGTACTAAATTCTTGCAGCGTTATCATCAATGTTGTTTGACGCTTATAAGAACAAATTTTTTCTGATCTTGTAATCTTGATAAGATATACTGTACGTTTGTAAGTGTTCTGCGCACTCAACTACTACTTGGTTTTAAATTCGAGTTGTATTGTGAGATGAAGTAAGACGTCTTGAATGAAACTCAAAAAGAACGTGAGTGTTCAAAACTTTATATTTAAGTGACCAGCATCAACACAATAAGCAACGAATACAACAAAGACAGACGTTTAAGCGTTCACAATGTGATTGCAATATCTAAACAATTAGTTGAAATTTTTGAATTATGTTGTGGCCTGGGTGATTTTTACAGATAATTCAATGTAGCCACAGAGTGAACTTGTTTCAACCAGACAGATTTTTCAAAAATGTCGTTGTTCCATGTTGCATGAAAATTGCAAACCATCCACTGTCCTTATGGAAAACTGCACGCACAACCAATTATGACATTTTATTAAACGGAATGACGCGAAATGCAATCCACAATAGATCGAAATTCAAAAGCACTGTCTCAAAAAACTTCAGGTATTCTGACAATCATTAATGTTTCTTGTTAAGCTTTACTGCTAAAAAATGTGCTAAGAGAAAGTTAAACGTCTTGAAAAGAATGTCGATGTAGATTTGATCGAAACATGGGAGGGAATTATGTATTTTTGGACTGTACTGAAAAATTGCAAAAAGTAATCACAAATCACATGCGTCCACGGTCCACAAATATAAATTGTCAGATGTTTAATGATACATATATTCCATTGTTTTACAAATCTGTGCAACGAGCATCAAAATGGACAGAACTTTTTAAAAACAATTATGGAACCCATATCAAAGAAACCGTTGAAAAGCACATTTTGCAACATTAACTACGGCCTTAACACTTGACAGAGGAAAAATTTCGTGATTTATCATTTATAACCATGTTTATTGGCAATTCTTGTGTAAAAATTGGTGTCTAGGTCATATTTATCATTAAACGGCGTACAGAATGTTACAGCATATAACAAATGTAAATTACGATACGGGCCGCATTCACATTAGTCACCGCTGCTTAAGCAGTTTCGTTGCTTTACACTAAAGTACTTCTTCGGCTTATACATCGAAGGCTTGATTAGCCTGAACATTTGTAGTGCAACTTTTCCGTATTGGGAGAGAGGCAATTACCCCACTATCTCCTGTGGCTACGCGTCTGTATTGAGCCGTCAATTTCGAAAGCTCATTTGATTTCACGCCATCCCACACATGCACTTGACAATCATACGGTTTTTAGGCCAAACGCGCTTGATTTCGTGGGACAGGAACTCTGCCTATATTAGGCTTCGTTTCTGAAGACACATTAGGATTTGGAAGAATCCTATCGCGTTGTTCAAGCAGAAATAACTGCATATAATTGGGGAATGACTTATCAAACCGTACGCAGTGGATATGGTGGAATTGGTTTGCGGAAGTAAACAAAAAAATAAAAAACGAGAAAATTGCTTCATCAAACGATACTGTACGTTGTCGTATAAGTGATTATGTCCCGTGATAATTTGGATCAGCTAGAACAGGGTTTCCCAAACTTTCTATGACCATGTACTCCTTTAGCATTTCGACAGATGAGCACGTACCTCTAAAATTTCTTATGACAACAAGGCTGAGCAAAATACCAAGAATCTACGGAATTTTTAATAGAACTTCTAGATCTTTGTAAATATAAAGTTAGAGTCAGTTTTTATGTCTCAAAGTTAAAATCTTTAGCAATAAGCATATGATTTTGAAAATAATTTCACTGATACAGGTATAAATATTTGCAATCATTTATATACTGGGTGAGCCAAAGGTATGGTTACAGCTAATTCATTAAGTGTTTCACCTTCACGATCATATTTTAGATAAAAAATTTAGAAAATAATCCCAAACCCCTATTCTAATCTACGCTACTAATTTTGGCTTAAAATCGTCATACATTTTGTAAATTTATTTTTTAGTTAGATGGATCTTTCATTTCACAATTTAAATTATCAAGCTTCATAATATTTTAAATGGCCAAGCGCTTGTTGGAGATTGGCACCCTGTACTGTGAACGATGGCAAACAATCACACTTTATACCAAAGAAAGTGGATAATAAAGCAGTAATGGAAGTTGGAAAATACCGAGCATGGGCGCACAGCTTGCCAAGAAGCCTTTCATACTCGTACACCTACACGCAAGACAATTTATCACACAAGGGATAAATTTGAAAATCTAAGTTGAGTGTGATGCGCCAAAATCTGGACGTTCGAAGATTCTATGACTGAATAAAACAAGTTGTTGGTGACTATGAAATTTGCGAACAGTCCAAAGAAATCCACCCCACATGCTTGCAACAACTATCCATACCAAGAACATCATAGACGGCGCGACGCATAATGGATAAGCTGATATTGAAACCTTACTGTCAGCGACTGGTAGGCTATGTGGTTGTAAAGGTAAAATGTTTAAGTATTAACTGTAACCCTGCTTTTGGCCCGCACTGTATAGGTATATTTTTTCCTTCTATTGCTAACCTCAAATGTTGCCCTTCAGATAAGCAAATGTACCCCTAGGGGTACATGTCCCCAATTTGGGAACCTCTGAGAGCTAGGAGAAAAAATTCGAGCCAATACAATAAGGCAATATTCGGCTTTCAGCTAGATGAATCAACCGACGTGTCGAACTGCATGTATTTATTGGTTTACTGTCGATACGCACATGCAGCTGCAGGTGAGTTGAAAGTAAAGTACTTGATGTGCGAAGAGACGACTAGCAAAGCGATTGATATGCGGAAAAAAGGATGAATTTTTTAAATAAAATCATCTCTCGTGGAATCAGGTTGGCTCATTGTAAACAAATGGCGCCGTTTCTACGTTCGGTGCCAAGTCAGTTTTACAACCCTGGTAAAAATATTTGGACACTACACATAATTTTTCGCCATTGCTTCCTTCGTCGACGTGCACTGGCAAGTAAACCCTGAAAATAGCTTTGAAGCACGCAAGTGAATCTGTAAATCTTATCACAGCAGGTGCTCTCAATCAAAGTCTTTCAAAGAGCTTTGTGTTAAGATGGAATCAGAATATGCTGCTCTCCTTTATCACAGGCCTCCTTTTTTCTCGAGTTCTCCAACTGGGGGGTGAAATTGAGTTTTTCCTTCGATAACGTAAATCCCTGTTGAGTAAGCACTTTGGCGAAACAAATTTTTTTAGTGCATTGGCTTATTCGACAGATGTCCTATCAAGTTTACATCAGCTAAATGTGCAATTGCAGGGAAATCATGTTACCGCTATTGACGTACGTGATAAAATTAAGGGCTTTCAGAGAAAATTAGATCCGTGAAGTAGAAAAATTCAGCAAGGAATTTACACAAATATTCTAACATTTGATANCTGGATAGTACGTAAAANCCACAGCGAGATCTCCGACCTCGGCGTTGAGATAATGCCATCACGTAGCCGCCTTGAAAAACTACTTCGACAGTTATTTTGGTGATGCAGTTTAGAATGATCTATGGAGTCAAAATGTCTCCCTCGGGTAGTTTCCTTGCGCATATCTTTTTACCTACTTGCTTCCAGGGAAAATCCTTCCGTGAATTTTCATCATTCCTAGGGTCTAATACCGTGTTAATATGGGATGCGTTTATATCAACTTAAAAAAGAATTTTTTAATATTCACCTCGAATGCCCGGAGGAGTCATTTTGACTCCCTGTATAGAAATGATTAAAACTGGTTCGTGAACTACAGCCAGTGATAGTGTTTTTGTGCTTTGTGGCGTAAATTCAGTTTAGAAAAACTATTGTGCGTTTCAAACAGCTTCAAGTGTTTACAGCTGTGAAGTTTCTGTGCAAACTCTTTATCCTTCTCTTATCAGTGGCATGGATTTTTGTTTTATTGCGGCATTTTGTGGTAACAATGCCCGAGATAGTGGATTATCACCTTTGTTTTGGCTTGCTGGTTGTGGTTTTTTATTGCAAGTACAGTCAAATCATAACTGCCCTTTAGTTGGCAAATTGAAGCAGTCAACGTTTGAATGTATCTACAAGACGAGATCTCGCACCAAGAGAAGTTTTATCTTTGCTGACTGATATTCCTGAGGATGTGTCTGCATACGGGGACGAAAGCAGCATTGCTGCAGATGATGATTTCATTCCAGCAGCAGGTGAATCTAACTCTTCTAGTGAAGATGAATTGCAAGACAACACAGGAAGTATGTGACGCAGATGGAGTTGTAATATCTCTCTTTCTGTGTTTTTCAACTTCCATTTATTTTTATGTATTGGGTAATCGGGATACAAGCATGAGCGATTTGCAAAGTGATTTAGAAACTGATGAGAACGACACTACAGTATTGACTGCAAAAGATGGCACTAAATGGAAGAAAATACAGTCAATAACCAGTCCACAGGCAGACATGCTGGTTACAATATCCTGAGGCAATGTCCTGGCCCTACAAGTTGCGTATTCCCACAAGTCTGCATAGAAGTATTCTAACAAGTCACGTATTTTTATGCTGTGCGAAACAAAGCCTGCATAAGAGTCATTTGATTAAGCTATTCATTCGGGCACCTTGATAACAATCTTACAATTACGATGGATTTTTCAAATTTGTGGAAGCACTGCTACAGATTTACTCATGCTTCTTCACACAGTATAAAACTGTACTTGACTTACCGCTGCCAGCAGTGTCACTGTCTCGCTATATTACCTGTCAAGATGTCTGTGTTCAAAGTCACATGCAGGGCTCCCATTCAGTGATTTCAAATAAACCCAGATTGCTTATTTGAATTGAAACGACAATGGAATACTGATATAATTATAGTTTTTCTTCAAAATTTTCTTCTGCAAAGCAAACATTAACATCTGGACGACCTTTTTGTTGATTAAGACCTATTTCATAACACTGTAACATACTCCGTTGATGATATCTCTGACTAATTGTAGGGGTACACTTGTTATTTAAACTAGAAAGTTTTGTGAAATCTGGAACTGCAGCGGGATCTAATATCCCACAAAAAATATAGTCGCAATGCTTTCTTACTCTAATTTAAATTTGCTTTTTGGTTTGTATGCATAGGGAAACATCGAAATACAATCAGTCCTAACCCTTGTTTCACCATTTTCTTCAGCTGGTATTAGAGTAAGATTGCCATACGTCCGGAATTTCGGTGTTAAAAGTTGTGTCTGGAAATCATTTTAATAAATGCTCTAATGTCCGGAATTTTGACAGTTTCTTAGGATCTAATCATTAGATCCTCTAAAAGTGCAGTATGAATAATCAGGATTGGGAGAGAAAAACATACTCTTCTTTGTAGTTGATCGCTTGTAACTATGTCACAACTTTGGGATTTTTTTCTTCTCTGACAGTGATGTTGTTTTGCAATGGATTGGCAGTTGTAAGAACATACTGAAAAATGCCCGAAAGCGCAATGTTTGTTGTCGTGAAAAGTAGCCATTGAATCTGTCAGGAATTTTGCCTCTTCAGATATGGTAACCCTATATTAAAGACAATAGCATTATGTGTACACCCCGACAATGATCTTACAGTATATGAGGATATGAAACCGATTGAACACGTTCTGCTTCATCCGATATGCGTACTTTCTCACCTGATGTGCGCATCTAAAAACTGTAATGTGAATTTATCTTTATATTATTGAACACATTGAAGTTGCTGATGAATTTATCACTTCAAAAAATACAGATTTAACGCGATTTTTTATAAAAACCAAGACACCCAAAAAAAACCGCAGTGGAGCCCTGCGATCACATGCGGAAACACGCCCACTACCGTAACTTGAGGTGAAAGTTGGAAGATTTATTGCCGTATTTATTGTTACGTAACAAAGACCAACAGTAGAAAAATCCGCTAGCAAGTGTCGCAACTGCTTCTGCAGGCAAGTGAGTGAACATGAGCGAACTGCAATCTCATCATTGGATGACACCGGAACAGTGAACCTGGTTCTTTTGCAGTGTCAGTGTCATACCAGCAAATTAATTCTCATTGCGCAGTTAAATTAATTAATCGGAACTTAGCTGCTAACTTCAGGTTTTCTAGAAAGTTTTGTTTCTTAGTCCCAATTTCCAGGGGGAAATATCCGTTTTGCCCCCACCCTGCGGACTCCCATGGCTTTAGCGATGATAAACCAAGGAAACACAAAAGACTTGCTGATCCATTGTTGCAGTCTGTTATCGTAAATCGTAACAATCGCGTTTATTGTGCTATAAATAACATTGTTTTTGATCAGTGGTTCTCAACCTTTTTGCACCAACGGACCGGTAAAAAAGCAGAAAAATTTTACGGACCGCTAACAAAAAATTGCACTGAATACAACAGATTATCACAACCATTGTGTTAACCGAAGCTATTAGTGTACGGTTTCATTTCGAGGATCCTCATACTCAGGAAAGTGATACAGTTAAAGTCGTAAGCTAACTCCTACAAATGTTGACTTATGATGTCCAATAACTCATCAGCAGTGACATGAACACTTGTCAAAAAATCGTTTAATGTCGAAAGCATCCCTGAATCTCCTTCCGCACAAAGCTATTCCAAACTCCAGCTTCTTTTTGAATTCCTCTGTCTTCTTTCTCAGTACAAAGATATTTGTACAAATCCCCTGCATTGAGCTTGTTCAAATGGCAAATTATACTCGCCAAATACGCAAGCTTAATCATCCACATTTCATCCGAGAGAAATTCCGATAATGGAGAGTTCCTTTCTCTGAAAACTGTTTTGTTTCTTTCTTGAGCTCAACAAAATGCAGAAGAACTCGCCCTCTTGACAGTCATCTTACTTCTGTATGCAGAAAATGTTCATGTTGCGAATCCATCCTTTCACACAGTGTTTTTTTCAGTCTGGGGTTCAAGGCTCGACTTCGAATTTCATTGACAATTTTCATCGTGTTTATTAGCAGTTTTTCAAATTAGTTTCTTTGCAGCTTAATGCTCCAGATGACTTAGGCAATGAGTGAACATTTCTTTATGAGCTACTTGTGTAATTTTGCAACTACACCAAGGCGATAACCATTCAAGCTTGCATTCTCGTCTGTGCACACTCCGACACAGTTTTCCCAGTCTCTTTTTCTTATTAAAGTATTCTAATATCTTTGACCCGGTGGTACGTCCTGGAAATTTCATGTAACATAAGTTTTTCCTTGAAATCTTTTTTTTCTATATAACGTAAGAAACAAAGAAGAATGGCACAATTAGTCACGTAAATTGATTCGTTGAGTTGACTTGCAAAATACCTCGACTTCTTTGAATCTTGCATAACCTACTCATTGACATTAATTGCCTTACCTTCAATCCTTCGCTGAATTGTGTCGTTAGAAAATGGTAGACGCTCAAGTTTCTGAGCTGTTGGGGGAGCCAAAAAGTGTTTAACTACAGGCAGGATGCACGGCTTTACTAACTTTTCCCAAATGGTGAACGATTTTTTGATTGATATATTTCAATGAAAAATGAAATATGATGCATGAAAAAGAGATTCTTCAGTGGTAGTCATCGTTTTATTTGCCTTTTTGACTATACATCTCGTTGAGTAGTCCTTGAAAATAATCCAGTGGCTTGCCTTAAGATTGCTGTGCTTCGAATCAGTGGCGTGCAGAAGTCTCGTCATGCCTGGGGTAACTGCTTGATTGTATGCCCCCTTACCAACTGCTAGTATTGAGGAATGTGAGAAAAACAAGCAGTACGCAAAAATAGTGTTGACAAAACGCGTTTTGAAAAAGTAAATCCATGCAGCATGTGTTTGTAGTCTTAAAATATGAAGAAGGATCTAGTTACAACATTTCAATTTTTTTATTTTCACTGTTCGGATGCCGCCCTGCCTTGGATGCCCAGGACCGTTGACACGTTGTCCCCTCTGCACGTCCTGCTTCAAATAAAAGAGACGAGCAAGTGTATAAGGTTGCATAATTGCATCGTTTCAGATAAATTTGTGAGCATACTAAACATAAGGGCTGCGGCGGCTGTTCACTACATGGAGCTACAGTAAAGCCAAGTCCAAGTATTTTTTATCATATTGCCTGACAATATATTCTTTTCGGTTTTTAGTTCATCCTGCTACTATCAACATATATACACATACTCTTTTTGCAGATTGTTGTAAATGAAGTGCTGGCACTTGCTTCAGTCCAATTTGACAGTTGTTTTTTTCTGAAAGCTGAAATTAGTCCTTTCTAAAAAGGTGAAAAATTCCCTGTTGATTTGTTGACTGCATTTAAATATTCCGCAATATAATGCAGCTACCTCCAGCGGGGCACCACGAAGTTTATGTTAATAATTATGAAACTGCACAAGGCTTTTATTTTGCGTCATAATATCCAGTCAAGCCGGGAAAGCGGTACAGTTGGTAGAACACGTGCCACCAAAGCAGGTTGTGCTAGATTCGATTCCCCGTCTGTCACACCGAAGACTTGAAAAATGGAACTTGCGTCATGTCCAGCTTCGTGCTCGACGTTAATGGTCGGGTGCAAGTAAACGGTCCACACGCGGTGCTGTTATTGACTCGCCATCGGTGCAGCATTCACTGCGAAAGTAGGCACATGGCTCACAGTGCAAGCTAGCAGAGATGTGCGAACCACAAACCACTTGTGACACTCCGAAAGGAGTACAAAAGCCGAGAATAAACGAAACTGAGCTATCAAGTCCATTCAATCGCAAGCCATGTGTCATTTTACCATGATTTTACTGAATTTGACACGAACGCTAACCATTTTCAGTTACTTGACGGAAAATCTAAGTTGTTTTGTGGACCGGCAAAAAAATGACTATGACGTAAAATTGTGACGTCACAAACAGCGCATACAAATGACCACCACATGCCACTGAATGAAACCCCAGTCCCCCCATAAAAATTTTCTTCGTACGCCACTGAATGTTTAGCACAGAATATTCGACATAGCAGTCAGGGCCGGATTTACCTATAGGCTATGTATGCTTAAGCCTGGGGCCTCAAGATCCAAGGGGGCCTCCAAAAAACTGTGGTACGCATAGAGTCAATGGCTGGTATATTATGATTTAGATTAAACTTCGTCAAAAATGTGTGTCTTAATTATTATTCACGAAATTTAGTTTTATTCAACTTTTGTGGTGATAACGCCAGAGTCTTCCAATGAGTTTCCATGATTCTCAATACGACGGTTGGTCAAGCCTCATGCCAGCTCTTCTGTCGATATGCTCAAAGCAAGCTGGCTGCGTCCTGCATTTGCTGAATCGTACCAAATGTTACGTATGACTCTAACAAAAGGGCTTGTGGCTGTTCATGTTTGAAATGCACCTGATTAGTGGCATAACTGACGGGTGGCAGGGATGCGAACCGCCCCGCCCCCCTTGCCAAGCGAAATGTAAAAACCGGGCCGCTACTTAGCTTGTATTTTGGTATTTACTATTCTTTTGGTTTCAGTAAATTGTTGTTTTTTTGCGTTTTTCGTAGTGTTTTCCGTTGATTTCGGGTTTTTGTATAGCCGTTCAATTCCGGATTTGTTATTGTTTCTCAACTATTTTTTGAGTGTTAGCCAGTGGGCCCCCTTCAGCTAAGTTTTTTTCCATTTGAATTTTCTTCAGTAAAGTCATTCAGAAATCTGATTGCTATTTAGTACTTGTGCAAGTTTGTACTGCTCCCATGCTAAGCAAATCAGAAACGATCTTTATGAGGAGCTTGAATAGCAAGCATAAGCCACTTTGCCAGCTGGCAACCGCAAAACTCTACCCCAACGAGACAGGGAATCACCAAAAAATGACAAAGCGCGTTTGGGTTCTTAGTTTATGCAACCACGCGGACCCTTATTTCTTAGCTTGATGGTCACTAACTGCTCAGGACAAAAAGCCTTTTTCCGAGATTCAAAAGAATAAAAAATGAATCAAATGCTCACAGTGTACTAGGAGAGGTTGTCCACACTAAGTATTCGGTACATTAAAAGTGAAAACTTAGGCAAAAAAATGTATGAATTCTTAGAAAATTTCGTTGTGAAGAAGACAGGACAAAACTTTTTGAACTGTTTACTGTGTTATGTACAGCCTTACTTAATTCGATGATTGTAGCTTATTACTTCGTTATACGTATTTCAATAATGACAACATAAACGATCTTTAAACCAGTCCTGAGTCCAGTCGCCATGGGTGTCGGAAGGATTTTTCCATGTGGGGGTGCCAATCGGGGATTTTTCCAAAATTTTTCAGAGGGAGGCCAAAAGTGGTGAAATTTAGTTTTTACCACTCGAAATTAAAAAAACAACCTTTTTGCTGAAACTTTCAAAATCCAGGGGGGAATTTCCCCCTGCCTCCCCTTCCGACGCCCATGCCAGTCGCCACGGTGGGCATTGGTGAGCTCAGCCCTTCCAAATTTAAATATGAAACACTATAAATTAGTAAAGATTTTATCAAATTTTCGGAATGTCAAGTTCCCTTGCGCAAATTTATACACCCTATTCAAGACTTTCTGGCGACGGTTCTGGTTTTTAAACTTCACATTTTTCGTGCAACAGTTTAGTTGCGTTCGATTCTTACCAGTCTGAAAAAGTAAGAAACACGCGAATCCTGAACCTAACAGTTACAACCGTTTGGGTGCGTTTTACGGGACGTGTTTTGCTCGTGTGTGTGAGATTTTTGCAGCCGTGGTAAGCGAGTTGCAACGTGGTTCTCACGTTGTGCTTTAAAGTCTTTATGCGGCCACACATACTTTTGGTGCAGTGTGTTTTTTTTGCTTTTTTTACTCAGATAAGAAAAAACAGGTGTGATTCTTATAAAAAAACGTAGAACATGTGTTTTGTCAAATATTTTAATTGTGGCGATTTCGGTTGGTTGGCCTGTGGCAGTTAATAATCATGCTCCGCCAGCCAAGTACGATTTCAACAATTCCGTGAAATTAGTTGCTTTTGCGTCGAAGGCAGCAACAAACGCAGTGATCGTGGGCACTCCAGTAATGATTTAGAATTTTTTCTGACCGTACTTTCAGTGCGTCATTTCCGGATTTTCGCAGATTGATTAACGTTTCCATTTTTCCTCGCAACAATGGGAGAGGGGGCCTCACACAAGTGGATTAGCCTAGGGCGCCGCATCAGTTAAATCCGGCCGTGATGCATCTACATTGTCGTTTAGGTGTCTCTAGTGAATAATAACGATAGTTCATATGCAACGATATTCACAAGCCTGTGTTGGGTTTCATAGGGTAAATCATAGCAGTTTAATCTTCAAAACAATGAAAAATTACCATGCAAGATAGACATTTATGCTGACCCCGGTACTTTTCCCTTGGCCCAGCAGTATCCCCCCACTTCTTTGATTCTAGAATAGCCACTAATTCGCACTGCTAGTCAAGAGTCTACAGTGAAACACTTTATCCAAAGTAATTGGTGCAGTCTTCCTCTTATTTGGTGTGGAAACCGCTTTCCCACAGGCCTGTGCCCCGTCTCAGCAAATTCCATTGCCTCACAACTCATGAAGGACGGGGCACACAAGACTGGGAGACATGAATCCAGCAGGTTTGTCAACAAGGAGCTGTCCGACCTGTGGAAATTCCGATCACCTGAAGGCAACTGTATCTCTGTACCTTTCTTGCCAGAGGAACTTGCTGCCGCTCTCAGGCGCCTGCAGACTGGAAAGTCTCCGGGTCTGGATTCTATCTTCCCGGAGTTTATACAACACGCCGGGTCGGCTCTCAAATCTTGGTTTTGCGATTTCCTCCCTTCCTGCTTGCGTCAAAAAATTTTCAAAGATCTGGAGAAGAGCACTAATAGTTGCGATCCCAAAGGCGGAAAAGCCATTGGGGGACACAAAGAGCTATCACCCTATATAATATCACTTTTGCAGTTTTACTTCTTTTGGGGAAATGTCAAAGGTCCAGGAGATTGCAGGTATTTATATTCGTAAGCTCGTTTCACAAGCACTGCAGTTTTCCGATCTCCATCTTATATGTTCTGATTAGAAGCGTGATCCTTGAAATTTTCTTTGGCCGTGGTTTTGATGACCTCATGAAAGTTGATGTGATTGGGTCAGAGTAAATCTTTTAAATCTTGGAAGTCGTATGAGAAACAATTGTCCAAAATACACTGATTCAATGACATTATCATGTAATGGATGTTTCGAGAAATAACTGATTTCAAAAAACGCATTTAGTGAAGGTCTTGAAGCAATTCATTTAGCGAAGGTTTTGAAACAAATGCATTTAATGAAGGTTTTGAAACAAATGCATTTAGTAAAGTTTGCCATGAGTATAAAGTGCGATCACAGTCCTGTAGAGTCAAGACCTATGACGTCATTGCAAAGTTTTTTTCACTTATAAGGTGTTTTATATTACCGCGCTAACACTGAAACCTTTTCTCTTATATTATTGAATAACGACAACACTGAAATGAACTTGGCCTACATGTTTACGTTATGATCATGAGTCGCTGTGTATGCAATAATGCACAATACTGCATGCGCTGTGACGTCTGGGCAGACATTTGTAGTGTTGCAAACGTTATGTCTCAGCCTTATTCATTTCGCCCCTGATGAAGATCTTTCCCAAGAGTCATATGGTCTTGCTACAACCCGGCCAGTTGTGTTGATCTCTATACCTACCAGCACCAATCTGACTCACCAACAAAAAACGGGGGCAAGGCAAACACCCATTTCAATTTATAAACAACATCACATTCCTTTACTTACGTCAGAATCGCAACAACTAAATAGTATGAAGAATTTTGGAATGCTTTTGAGCAACAAGAAAATGTGATCTGGTGGATAGAAGTGAGCTATTGATTATTGCAGTTCTGCAGCATTTGTTGCGTATTCTGGCAACTGAAAAGCAAAATGTCGGTCATAACCAGAAGGCTTCAACAAAACTTGATGTTGTAACACTTTTCTCACAAAAAATTTGAAAGACATGTCAACAATGCACAAGTAAATGGAACTTCGTATCTTTTTTCCACGAATGAAATATTGTACTCTATGGATGTTATATAACGTTGGTCAAGATTGCTGCCGTCATTAGATGAAATATTGGGAAATGTTTGTACAGGTGTTACTGTTTAACTTGTATTCACAAATTAACACATCATGCCAGATGACTTACTGGAAAGTGTTTGACACGTAAAGAGGTTTGAGAAAAAATGTGTGACAAGATTTCTGATGGATGTTACTGACGTTCTGTTATTTTCTGCTACAAAACAAACCGTCATCTTTTCAAACTCTGTTGATGGTGAAGCTTTTATCAAAAAAATCTCAGAACTACTACATCAGCAAATGACCAATGATCCCTAGCGCTTTCTCGCTGCTTTCCAGCACAAACACTTTCCGAAGTGGCTGAAACTTTTAACTGAATTCAAACGCTGTATCGATAATTAGCTGAGCAATTATTGCAAATAAAGGCAAACTTCAAAAATGCAACTGTCTGCAGTGGATAAATATTCCTAAAGTTTTGTCCAACTTTTAGCAATCAACGAGCTTTGTTTGTGAATAACGCTCGCACCTTGCGACTTACGGCGACGATGACTTAGTTGGCAGAGCAAACAAATGCAGCATATCCTGTTGCAAAACAAGAACGAAATTTGCAAGTCATGCCTGCTAAGCACCAAAAGAGTCGAACCTGAAAGCTTTAAAAGATGAAAAAAGTGATAGTATTTGTCACATGCTTGAGAAAATCGGTTGAACAGCAATGTTTGGTGATGGTTATCGAAGATTATACTGACAAGCTTATCGTACATTGTTTACGTCAAATTGGGTCAAAGATATGATCTTCTCTAACGGGGCTGAAAGCCGTATGAAAAATAATGACACTTTGATTGGTTGATATTGCTCTCACGAAATCGCATACGACGATAACAATAAAATGTGTTTTGCCCCAAAGCGTGGTGTGAACTAAAGCAAGCATGTGCAGTGTGCACAGATGAAAAGATGAAAAGGCAGTTTTTGCGCATACTGACGTGGGATGAAAAGATCTTCAATGACAATATCTGTACGTCCAACAACCAGCACTTCAAAGGACTTTATGAATTACCCGTTTCTTCAAAATAGCCATTTACCTCTGCATTAGCAGTTTAGATCATTGGGACATATCGCTTGTCTTTCATGAAATGATTTGAGCCAGTTTTATGGTTGTGACACGTTGGTGCCGTAGGTATTTTTCTTGTTTTACTACTTAATTCTACTAAAAAAATTGTTATTCAGCGGTCCATAGTTTCAACGCCGTTGGTTAGATTTTATCGCTTGTCGAAACGTCGTGGTTGATGTGCAGGTAATCAAAATGCGACTGAGAAAGTCAGTTGGTCAACTTTTAAATCCTGTTAAGGCTTACACACTTTATCTTTTCGTTTACAATAGAAGTAAGTGATGCACTGCAACACAAGCCACGTTCAATAGTTAGTACAGAGGCTGTGAATTTTCCAAGCAAGTTTGATAAAAGCAAATGCTTCTTCAACCTGGTTTCGTTGAAAGATTGTAGCAGAAAACTGCCACACAAACGAGTAGATAAGTTGGTGCTGGCAAGCCTCTTTTCCCAAATGCTGCAATGCAGTTAAAAATGTACTTTTTCGTTCCTTTTGTGCGGCCATGTATGCATCACAATTATGGTGTAATTTCAGAAAGCCATGCATGCAAAGATTGCGGGTGGCTTACAATTTTGGATGCAGAACTCTATACAACCTGCGCTGGAGAGCGACTGTTAGTAGTCATCAGGTTCAATGTAGCATTCCTACATTTGAAGCATTATTACGAAAATACAAGTAATTGTTTCTCGAAATATGCAGAAAGTCCAACATCGTATGGTTGTGTGCTTTGATTCAGTCCGATTGTTTATATTCGTCCTTATTCTTTGAATACGGCAATCGCATTTTACTTACTTTGTGACTGAGTGCTCGGACGTTGTAGTGCTTGTTCGTTTGAGAGTGTGCCATGTCACAAGGCATTCGTACTTTACCTGGCCTCGCCCAGTATAGGAATTAGCGTCTTACTCTGCAGTAGTGTTGTACCCAAGTGTTACGGGTCAGCGAACAATACTGTTAAGAATGTGTCTGTAACCCTGTGGTTCGGCCCCCAACGCCGCTGCAAAACGTTCTGTAAAGTAAGTGTCTGTAATCCTGTCAATCAACCTCCAATGCCGTTTAAAAACGTTCTGTTCTGTACGTTTATATCAACCTGCCTTGTACAGAAAGAGTGTGTTTGTACTATGGGCCTCGCGTCTGCGGACAAAGTAGATCATTATCATCGGCATTACGACAAGATAATTTTAGAAGCTTAGGCTTTTTTAACACTCCAGAGCGCCCGATACTGTTTAGGAACGTTCGCGCTCAAGCTCTCCAGTTTTGAATGAAGCATAATGTGTCCAGATAATTTACTGT
>JGI24159J19872_10003695_pt1 | contig 19193 bp, 11 predicted proteins | sample Ectturendosymbi4_FD_19872 | JGI IMG/M metagenome (IMG submission 19872) | reverse complement strand
CTCCTAAACCCTTTCTTATTGGCCACTGCTTTAACCAATGAGATCTCTTCTTTTCTGTATATAAACCAGCTTGGTAGTATCTCCACTTCATTCTGACAATATCCCTTGAAGAGTGTCAGACGAAAAGCTTTGGGATGAATCTCCTACTTCACACCATCTTCAAGTTCTGTACCAACAAACGTCTTTACAAGAAGGTGAAGGTTGCTGATTTGGCTTTAATGAGGGTAACACCATTCCCCTGCAATTGCAAATTAACTTCATTGAACTTCGTGAAGATATCTGTGGACCGTGACAGCCAAGATACTGTATCTATGACACCCTTTGACAGCCACCTTCTGTGCGCAGCAACAGGCGTACAAACTCTCTTCATCATTATCTTATCTGAGTGCACCAAATTGCCTAAACTTAGCAGAACACTTCTAAACCCTTTGGTGTCCTTTGATCAATCAATCCATTAATGCTCTGCCACATTTTTAGTAAATTTTGAGTTCAGAGCAGTGCAGGATTGAATTTAATCTGCATATTTTTTAAGTTTTTGAACTCAGCCGTGACACTTGCATTTGTCCACGGGCTCTACCATTGTGCTGCTCATCCACTGGCTCTAGCAGGCTCTACCATCGCGCTGCTCAAGCTAAAGTGCGTTCTGAAGTACACTTCTGTTTTCCAGAATCTTTTCGATTCCCTTTAGGTAACTTATTCTTGTTGGCACCTAACACTATCTGTAAAAAATATGAATTGCATTTCTACTTTCGAATTGAACTCGTACAAGGTTATTGTTATATTTATGATCTTTAAACAACACCATCCAAAATTAGCTTACGCTTTTGGTTGTAGGCTGAGTCTAAGTGCAAGTGTGCATTCCCAAACCTGACTGGTGATAGTCACTGTAACGAAACGGGCATTATTAAGTAGCAGTTTACCCATGCCCAGAAGTACAGCTGACAAAAATTCCAATCATAATCATGTAATTATAGAGGAGAACAGTTTTACTGTGCAGCTTACCTTTAGTGATGGAAACTGCAGTTCAACAATTTATCTCCTAGCATTTCACCTCTGTTTTGTTTCCAAAATGCTGTTTTTGTTTACAAATTACATGCATACGTGTTTGTTGATCATACTGTTTTTTATTAAATTTGGTCACTCAAAGTGAAAGACAACAGAAATGTAATCAACTGGGTCTCCTATCGCCCCCCAATTGCCCATTTCTGCAGGGTGGTACCGCCCACTTTTGTAACCACTGATCTAAAGTAATAAAAATATTTGACTAATTAGATAATTAATTAATTTGTTTATTTTATAACCTTTGAGCCAGAAACGGTAGAAAGTCGATCAAATGCTCAAAAGACTCGGACTCAAGCCTAGTTTCCAACAAAAACTTCAGCGAAACACTTTGGCCTAGCGCTTGGGCCCTAGGCCAGGTAACATGAGTCAAAATAGCCCAAAACTACTTCACTTACGACATCACTCACAAAAGATCCACACCCCCAACCAAAAAATTTTTTTCGAGTGCAGACTAGAAGACTTGCTGAATCTTTTGAGGGTTTGAACAGCTCTTTAGTGCAATCGGCGGCTCCAGGAGCTATGGCGTTGGTAAGGCAACCGAAAACTGCTGATTTTAGGCCGAAATCCAGGTATGATATATTTGTACGCTGGCTCTCAAAGTGTTAATCAAAATTCTTCATAAAGACACATTGAAAACAAACTTGAACTCATGCAATTAACACTCATTCTTTTAGAAAGAGTTCCCATTTGTGTTTTTTCACTTTTAGTTTCAATCCAACCATAATTTTTATGTAAAGGTATTGCACAGTTCCTAATACAATCTCGCACAGCTGAGTTGAATGGAAAAGTTTGCCTGTCACTGGGCAGTATGATGATGATGGATAATAAATACCTTACCACAAAGACTGCTTGCAACAGCACAGACCCACGTCAAATGTGGTATTGGCGATCCGACCTAATTCTTCAAACATCAACAGGTAGTTATGTTTTACTGGCATAATTGAAATGCTGCAATTGGTTTTCTTTCTGTTTTATGTGTTATAAAAAGACATGGTGTAAGTGTCTGCACTGCATTGTAGCAACAACTAACCTGTGAATTTATCTTATTAATGGATGTGTCTCATTCATGATTTTTGCTGGTGACAATCAGCTGTGCTAATCTAAGTGTATTCACTGCATGCTAAAAGTTCTTAATAAGCTAAAACAAACATTCTGGAAAGGCATTTGGTGGTTTTGCCATCAATGCCTGAGGACCTTTTGTTATTTCTTACCACCAAATTTAAGAAAATGGCTGTTTGGAAACTTTGTGTCCAAGCATCTAAACACAGACCAGTCCCAATTGACCAAGGATTTTGCACTCGTTGCATGCTTTGCCTGTTGCAGTCTTGGCAATTCCAGCTAACAGTGCTGCCTGGGATAACTATACAAAGAGCGCAAACACACAGAAGATTAACTCTCTCATGTGCTCTTTCAAACATGCACACATTTGCACAAATGACATGATGTGTTTAAAAGCCCTTTGTTCAAAGAAATAGTATGACTTCTAGGAAGAAATCCACCTTTGACTTTTTAAAAATAGCTGAAAACTTCTGATTTCTTACCTTTTGTACTCATGATAAGCAGTGATGAATCACAAAGTAAAGAAACAATTTAACATGCACAGCTTAGGAGAAAATAAGGCTGCTTACCGTGCTGAAAACAAAATATGTTTCCCCAGATGAAAACTTCAAGGAAAGTCCACATTTGTTTACATTGTTTTTTTTATACCCTCTTGATAATGTACTGCTGTGCAAAGCAATTCTAGTTCCCTGCCAATTGGTTATACCTTTCATGTTATGCTATTGCTTGTAAGCGTAATGTTTCCGAGATAAATTTGCCAGTTATGTTGTAAAGCTTGCTAGTAAGCCTAATGGTTTCTATTAAAATTCATACTTTACAATGGCGTGCCATGTCTTTCACACTTAAATCTGCAATGGTATCATATCTTAATCATACTCCCTGCTAATACCATGATTACACTGCTACAAAAGTTATGGATATTATATTATACCTACTCATTATAGCTCTTTTTTTTTAAATCGTTACATTACTACAGACCAGGTTTGATCATTCTGACTAGAAAGTAAGATATTGTGGTAGTTAACGTTTTTTTTACTTCTACAGCAGTGGTTCTCAACCATTTTGCTGAGTAGAGTCAAATCCAGACCAACGATTGTGTTAAACTGAATAATTTTACCACAAGTCAATTGACACGTTTTGTTTTATTGCACTAATGAAGTTTGTCACGCAGATATTAGTGGTGTTACTGAAAGACTGCTAAGAGCTGCACAAAGGATGCTTGGGAGCTCCATTGTTCAACAAGTAACACTCTGCCTGTCAGCTACAATTTCACAGCCTTAGCAATGATTAAACCAAAAAAATCAAAGGCTTGCAGATGCACTGTTGCAGTCTGGTGTCACTACTTGTAACAATCGTGTTTAATGTGCTGTAAAGAGCACTGTTTTAGGTAAAACAAGAGTCTATTTCGAAAAACCGTTAGTACTTACGAAGGGAATCGAGAGCTACCTCTCAAATAGCCGTAGCTCCAGTTTCAGTCCTAAACTTTAGACTGAGCTCCAGGTGTTTCTGGTTTTTAATTTGAGATCTGGCTCCAGACAAAATGCCCAGCTCCGGCGCTCTGGCTCTGCAGCCCTGGAAAATAGTTGTGTTGGTATAGAAGTGTATCATTCGGGAGAACTGTTCTTATTTTCTTGGAAAGCAAGCATTCATGATCATGTATTTTCTAGTATGCATTGCCTTTGAAGATGGTCATGGGACGATCTGCCACAGATGCCTTAGAAAGTCAAAAAGCACTTCACAATTTTAGTAACCTTTAAGAGTTCTGTGGGCTCCACACCAAAGTGTGACCTAGTTAGGTTAAACATGCAATTGCCGAGTCCTCCTTAGCCAGCTTGTGCAGCATATTGTTGATACAGGCAGCAAGTTTCCTGGTAGTTATTGCATCCCTTCTTGTGCGTGGGGATAAACGCTCTAGTTTGACAATCTTATTGTGCCTTTGCCAGATCATCAGAATTAGTCAGAGAATTTCGTTTGTGTTTGAGGCTTTAACTTTTCAGATTTCATCACAACTGCCAGCTTTCAATATTTTGACAGCGAAACAGACTTTGGTTGTTGTTATGGTGCCTTCCTCTCTATGATGCATCTCCTGTGTGTCTGCTCGTGTTATACTGAAACAGCATATGAAGTTGTACGGATTCAAAAGATGTTTTAAATACTCTCTCCACCTGCAAAGGATGATTTTTTACTGCTGTGTAGAATGTCATTATGGTCTTCCGTGGATTTTGCAGTACTTGGCATATCTTTTCCCACAAAGATGGTATATGATATGCCAGAACTGGAAGTCAGTTCACACCCAAAATTCTCCCAAGATTACATTTTGCACCACACCTTAGCATACCATGACACAAGGAAAATACAGCTTGGTGCTGAAGTCAGACCTTGTAGGCTAATTTATTTGATTAGATAACATCTTTCACTTCCTGTTTCAACCAAAGGGTTATTTTTTTATTTGTTGTCACCCTGAGTTGCTTCTGTTTTACCACCTTCGGTGTGGCATGAATTCTGCTCAATTAATCAGCAGGTGTGGGCGGTTTTTGAATTTGTTTTTTCCCAATAGCTAGACTCAAAATTGAATACTGCCAGACATACTTGTTTGATTAACTTCAAATTTTTAAGTAAGATTGATTTTTACAAGGAGAATGTTTGGTTGAAATTTGGTTGAAAAACACCAAGCATGAGAAAATTTGCTTGGTCCTATGCAACAACTTGCTGTTGCAAATTTCTTAAGTAGGCTAAGTGCGTTGCTAGTGACGCACAACAAAAGAAGTCCAATGCGCTGGGAACAGGTCATTAAAAATCAGTAACTCACAAAGTTCTTGATGGATTGAACTCAAACTTTCAGGAAGTATGCACAGCAATCAGAAGAAATTTCTTGTAAATTTTGGTTGCAAACAAATTAGTTTTAAAAAGGTCATGGTGCTTCACAGAACAACTGCTCAACTCTGCTGAATCGGATAAAGTTTTGTAGCTTACACGCATCTGTATTTACAACTGAAAGTGCCTAACTCCAAGGTTTTTCTTTAGAATTACTTCAAATTTTCAGAGATGGTGCGCATAGATATGAAGACCACATGTGGAAATGATTTTGCACAAATGCAAGTACAAAAAAGTTATCCCGTTGCACACAACAACTCTCAGGACTTAAGTGTTTTGCTAAAAGTGTTCTAGCGTAGGCCTAGCAAAATGTTGCTGAATACCAAACTGCATGACCAAAAAACTTCTTGCTCATATTACCTGAAATTTTCAAGGGTTATGCAGGTAGGTATGGAGAACTATTGTAAACCTTCTTTGCAAACAAATGAGTACAAAACAACTTTATTTGTGTGTTATGAAACAACTGGTAGCAACTAATTTTTTTATGAAAAAGTCTTATAGTCTGGGCCTAGCGAAATGTTTTGATGCCGAACTTCATGACTCAAAAAGTTTTTAGTCAATTTGAATAAAATTTTCAGGATTCATGTGTCTAGGTATGAAGAACATTCGTGGAAATTTTTCTTGCAAAAAAACAAGTACGGAAAACGTTATCAAGTCACAAACTATATATATGTGTCATGCCGCGCCTGGCACATTTGAATGAATGACATATACATATGTCAATCTGCACCAAAAGTGTTAATACACCAGCAACTGATGAAATGACAGCTGCTTGAAGCAGCTGCCATTTGTACATAGCTGTTGATCTCCCAAGTAATGATTAGGGCCATTTTTAATGACCTAAAAATTGATTGTATGACTTCATTTTTCAGAAAATATGACTTTATATGACCAAAATAGTGATAGTGTGACTTGAGTCAATGACTCGACTCGAGTCACGATTTTTGGTGACTCGGACTCAACTCAAGTCACGATTTTTGGTGACTCGGACTTGACTGCTTTATTTTTTGACTGAAGTTGGATTAAGAATAATCTGAAGCATCTCAAAATAAAAATGTATAGTGTTTTGAAGGCTTTTTTAGTGTTGATGAATCTATTTCTTGTGTTGTGATCAAAAAGCTTGAACGGCACGTTTGCAAAGCTTCACACTGTGGCAGCAAGCAATAATAGAGATCACCCGACGAGATCACTCTTTTATTGCTTTTTATTTTTTATTGATTAATCTATTTCTTGTGTTGTGATCAAAAAGCTCGAATGGAACGTTCGCAAAGCTTCACACTGTGGCAGCAAGCAATAATAGAGATAACCTGATGAGATCACTCTTTTATTGCTTGTTCACGTCACATATATTTGTGTGTTGCTCTCTGCGCACATCCCATTTGTGGTGAATCGCACTTTCAACGCAACATCAACTGAGAGGTTGCAACAATGTCCCCTCCTTTTTGCTGTGAACTGCACCTACTGCACATTCTTTTTGTGGAGGTTGCACCTGGCACCACCTTCACATCCTGGTCAAAGCACCACTTTGTTGTGATTGGAAAGCCCAGGCGGCAAGTATGCAAAGCTTCATACTGTGCCAGCAAACAATAGAGATCCAATGTCATCCTCATTCTGTTTCTGCTTGTTTCCGACACATATATGGGTGTTGTTCTTCGCGTACATTCCGTTCGTGGCGAATCGCACATTCAACACAACACTAACCGAGTGGTTGCAACCAGACATGGGGCGATTACAGCACAAATGTAATTGATTACGATTACTTGACACCTGCTCGATTACCATTACGAATGAACAAAATCACAATGTAATCGATTGCGATTACATCAAAAGTAATCACGATTACAATCGCGATGACATTTGTCTTGAAACATCTTCAGATCGAAAACAAACCCCATTTGCATGGTTTGATGTAAGTATATTTTTAGACAACATATGATATTAATGAATGCAATAACCAAAATTACTATCTGTAAAGATCAAGCACCGGAAAAACAAATTACGCTAATTGTTTACCGAGATGATCGTGCACTCAACAAACCAGTGGCGTAACTAGAGGTTTGAGGTAGAAGGGAAACTTACCTGAAAGAAGCCAACTAGCCTCTACAGGTGACCCTCAATTCAACACGTAGAAAAACAACTTGAGAAATAATGGTGAATCCGGGTGTGATTTGCGGATGGCTATACTAAAACCCCAAATCAATGGAAAATCTCCGAAAAATGCAAAAAGACAACCTACTGAAAACCAAAAGAATACTAAAACCCAAAGATAAGCTAAGTGGCGGCCCGGTTTTTACATTTAGCTGGCCAGTGGAGTCAAATCGCCCCTCATCCCTCCCGCCAGTTGCTCCACTACAACAAACACTTTAAAAACAAAAATGATCAATCTTTAAAATCTTTGTTACAGTTGATAAACATCAAGGCTTCAAATCTTTAACAGTCAAACGACACCTATCGGGCTCAAACATTCGTCCAGCAACGCTGCAAATTTGTATGTTAGTAATTTCGATATTGCTGGCTCTTCTAAGTGCGAGTTACGATCTAAGCCAGCATAGCATTGTGCAGCTTTTACTTTGGAATGAAATCAACAGTGACGCCAATATAGCTGCAAACGTCAATGGTCAACAAAACCTCACAGGTTTCGTTGAGTTTTTTATTTTAACCAGTATCTGGTGGGTCGCGGATGACGTGCTAGTTATCAGTGTTTTGGAAAAATCCTTTGAACTTAGATTAAAGAACCTAATTCCCTGGAAAATAATTAATTTACAGTATATAATCTACTGTACCAATTGTATACATAGCCTACTCCAGCACTTACATTCATAAGTCCATTCTGAATATACTATACATAAATAAAACCAACACCTCTCATCGCATTGTCCCACCATTATGTTGCCAAAGTGTCAACTCGTTTTTAAGTAAAGCTCTTATATTTGTTGCTACGTCTCACTAGACTCGCTACATTACTTCTGGTGGCCAAAAAGATGGGTAGCTAGAACAAAGCGAGAATTTGCTACAAACGCTGTGCTTGCCACTAGACTATCTGGATTTAACGCACACAGACTGGGCAAGTGGCCTTCCCTGAAACAACCATAACAAACGATGATAAAGGAGCAAACCCAGCCGCCACAACCGCGGTTCAGCACACAGTGATGTAGAGTGAAGATTTCCAAGTTTTATCACAAACATAATCATCGATTACAGTTAAATTGGCAATGTAATCGATCACGATTACATTTCATTTTTGGTCAATTCAATCGATTACGATTACTCAAAACTAATTGATTACGATTACCCCATGTCTTGTTGCAACACTTGCAGCAAAGTTGGGCTAGACTTTTTGAAATGACTAAGAGTGAAAGGGACAAGTAAAATGCAAACTGAGAAAACTTATATATAAATAACCTGCAATCAAACTTTGTTGTCTCGGGTGCCATTTAGTAGCATGTTGGGCACAATTTTCTAACTTATCGGGTGCCATTTTACAACATGTTGGGCGCCATGTCGTAGCATAAAAAATGTAATAGAAAAAATGTGAAATTTCATGTGACTCGACATTGACTCGAGCTTGCAAACCAATGATTTGGAAGTGACTCGACAGTTTTTGTGACTCAACTCGACCAAGTCATGACTCTGACTCGACTCAAAAATTTGAGATGACTATGACTCGAAGGGCTTGTGACTCTGACTCGACAAAAATGACTCGGGCACATCACTGGAACATGTACAACTACTGTATAAAGAAGCATTACCAGTGAAAATAGGCATAAGAAATTGAAACTGATTTTATTTGTCAGCAGACATGAAGTCCGTAGTACAAACACACACTCTGCACAACGCAGGTCGATAAAAACAACATTTTACAATGGCATTGAAGCTGGCTGAATCACAGGGTTACAGACACTTTCATAACAGAACGTTTTGCAACAGCGTTGGAGAACCACAGGGTTACAAACACAAACTTTACAATTACATTATTGTTCGCTAACCTGTAACACTAGGTACAACAATACTGCAGGGTAGGATGCCAATTTCCAGACTGGTCGAGGCCAGGTAAATTTTTAGTTTATTTGTTTGTGAGCAGCCACGAAGTCCATAGCATAAGCACACATACTCTGCATAACGCTGGTTGATAAAAACAGACAAAACAACATTTTACAAGGCAGTGGAGCCAGCGGAATCACAGAGTTACAGATACTTTTTGCAACTGCGTTGAAGGTGGAATCACAAGGTTACAGACACATTTTTAACACTATTGTTAGCTGACACATAACACTTGTTACAGCACCACTGCACATTAGGGCACCAATCCCTAAAGGGTAGCTCCATGTTTTGTTGAAGCCCCACTGAAATAAACAGATCAAAACTTGAACAAAACATATAGTGTGTTTTGAACTTTGAAGTAAATTGAAAGCAGGCTGGACATTGGTTTGTTTCTTTGGGGCAGCAAGAACATGCATTTTTAGACAGTGCGTGACATTTCATCAAAGTAACTTGGTTCACCTAAGTTTTTGCCAACATTTGCAGGGTGCCCAAGTGGGTTCAATTTGCCAGATGCAGCTTAGACTTGTCAATGTAGTAGTTTCACCTGATGTTTTGAGATTGTTCCAATGGTTTCCTTATTGAATTAGGTTGAAAAAATGCAAAATATGAATTGATGACCTAGCATGGAAAATATGATTTTTTATGAATTTATAACTTTTGATACAGACTTCGTAGGGTTGCGATTGGTTTTACAATTCGTTTCCTAGCTTNTTGAAGCACAGAAAAAAATATGACTTTAAATGGCCCTAGTAATGATATAAAGACTAGCAGATGTAAGTCTCACAAACACAAGACTCATCCACCATTGCTGGACACATTGGAATACAGCACCAAGCTTCCATTTACACACAGCAATGAAGCCAATGGATAAAGAAAGTGTCATATTAAATGCATGCTATGCATCATAATTATTTCAACTCAAAAAATTTTTTAGTTTAAGCATAGTTTTTTTAAATCAATGAAAGTAGGCTTTGTTTGTGTTCACAGCAGAAAATTGTAAAAATTACTGCTTCCTGGTATAGATTTAGTTCAGGGGTAGGAATCTTATGTACTATCACAGGCCACACATGTCATGGATTATTGCCAGTGGACCACAAAAATAATTATAATTTTATCATAAAATTTTACCCTTGTCCTCAGGAAAACAAGGAGAGCAAACTATGAGTAAGAGATGCCCCTTCTGACTTACTGTTTTAAGTATCTGCTTATCACAGAGTTTTCTGTTGACGCAATATGTTTTATCTTGCGTAATGAAAATTCTGATGCTGGCAATATTTAATGTTCATAAGGGCCCCTAGTTCCACACCCCTGATTCAATTTGTTGTATTGTCTTGATGATGTCACAAAATGGTTAGAAAACAACTTCTGTGGGTAATTTGTTATCTGTTCTGTAAAAATTGCCTTGGAAGGCCAAGTTAACTACCGTAATATTTGATTTACTTGCAGGAATGTGTCTGGATATTGATGTTACTTCAACTGACCATCTATTAATTCTATCATCTTGCATGAATCAGCATGTACTATGGCTTTCAGACAGTCAACAAAATCCATTCCGTATTGTCAATAATGCCACAGAAAGGTTGGTGAAGTATGCCCCATAGTTACAGCAAGAAGATTTTGAACTTCAGATCATTCTTTTCTGTGTCAGCAACATTATTTTTGGTGAAAGGGTGCAACAGTTGTTTAATGCTTTTAATTTTCTTTAAAACAATGCTAGTGGTTTGCAACCTCGTGCTTGGTCTTTAAAACCAACTGTTATATTGTTTTGTATTTACGACTTGCTGGCAAAACACTTGGTAAAATGCTGTGGTGGTAGCACTGGCAGAATTTAATTGTAGTGCACTTGTCACAGAAACCCTTTGCATTGCTGAAGTATTGCTTGTAAAACTGACCACAGCGTTATGTTGCTAGATGTAAAAAATATTTCAGCAACAACCCAAGACAAATGTCTAAGGCCAATTAACAACTGATTATATACAGTGACAGTAGTGCCGGTCTTGTTTTACATGACTTTTGTTTTTACGAGCAAAGCAAGCCACAGTTTTATTTGTTAAAACATTTCTCAATCATGCTTCTGTCTACAAAACATACTGTTCCAGAGTGCTTGACTTTGGAAGCGCTGACCTTCATGGCCCTGCAATTTTGAGCATGAAGAACCATGAAGCTGCTGGTGAATGGATTGTTCATGACAATTCTGGCACAGAAAAGACCATTTTTTCTGTTAAAGGTCTGTGTGGTTAATATGAAATTTCTTTGTTTTGGAGCTTAATGTCAAGAAAAGTGTTTTTTGCAATAATTCTTCTATTGCATTTAGTTACATTAAAGACAATTTTTGAATTACTTTCATTATTTATCTGCCTTTAACTAAACATAGAAAAAAAATTTCCCAGTAAATGAAATCATATTGCTGTTTTGTGAAAGGTTTTCTTTTTCTATGCAGAGTGACAATCCACTCGCTTTGCAGATTAAAAAACATTTTTCATTTCCTGCGGAAGAGCTATTGCTTCAGTATTTGGTCATGCATGTTTGAAGGCACTGTTAGTTTGATTTGCATTGTTCATTTTATACATTTATTTAAATTATGAAGATGTTAATGAAGGTTGGATTTTTAAATAATGACTAAGTTACAAAAGTGTTGAAATTTAAACAGTTTTTTAAATGAATGCAGGAAAAACTTTTTTTTTTATAAATGTTTTTCTGGAAAATACACTGGACATATATTTTCAAACCTTTTGAAAATGATATAAAGTCTATGTATTAGCAAATGAATTACTAAACAAAATCAGGCTTCATTATAATAGTGATTTGAATGTTGTAGCAGTAAAACTGTGACACATCTGTGGAAGTTGTATCAGTTAATTATTTGTTTCTGGCCAGCAAACAACATTATCTCTTAACTTAATTCTATTTAATAGTCGGTACAAGAGAAACTGACCATTTCAAGTGATTAGAGTGTTGTGAAGTGTAAAGTAGAAATGTGGTCAGTGATTTTTAAGCTTTTAGGTGATTCAGTCAGGGTTACGGAGTCGGAGGTGAAATGTCCCACTCCAACTCTCATTCCTAGCCACAAAAATTTTCAGACTCCAACCTCCTTAACATAACATGAACAAAGACTGTCGAAAAATGGCAAATAAGCGAGTAGCAACTAGCAACCAATGGAANTGTGGTATTGTGATGCAACAGATAATTGAAACAGTTTTTCAGCATAATTCTTGNTGTGTACCACAATTTCCATTAATAACCAGTTGCTACAAAAATAGTGACAGCGAAACTTCATTCANGGTATGTTAAGGAGTGGGAGTCAAGAAATTTTGGGAAGGTTGGAGTCGGACATTTAACCTCCGTCTCCGCAACCCTGCTTGCCACAGGGCTGCGACCAGCTGATATTTTCGGGAGAACCCAAAACAATTTGTAACTTATCGTTTCACCTAACAACCAATGTTTTTAGCACTTTCAAAATGTCTTTGAAAATTTCTCAGTGACAATCCCACATTGCACTAATTCTTTTGTGTGCCATTAAAAGAGGCAGTTCGCTGTTTCCTTCACCACATTAAGCGCTTTTATGTTCTCCAGTTACGTTTCTTGAATACAATACCCACTCCTTTTTTGAGAATTTCCTTGGTTTGAACAACATGTAAGTACAATAGCAACATAAATACTGATTTAAATTAAAGGGCAAAAGTTCCACAATCATTGCCACAAAAAATAACAGTGTCATGAAGCTGGATCTGAGTATAGCAAAACCTTGCCATTAATTTATGAATCACACTTTTATAATCACCAGGCAACATCAACTGGTATTTTTATAACTATATCAACAGTGTGGTGGATAAAAAGGTTTTGGATTTCAGGTGTGTGCCCCCGCTTGGCAATAGGACCTGGTACATCGTTTAGCCCCGCAACATGTACTCAACAAGATTCACAAGTTGGGGCCACCTGCACTCCTTCTTGCACCAACGGGTACAATCCTCCATCGGAGCTCTCACCTCTTGAGTGTTTGGACACTGGTCTCTGGAGTGGGCGCGTGTTACCCTGCATCGCTCAGGTCTGGTTATTGTTTGCTCCGTAAGGTTTCGGTTCAGATTGCGCTTTCCCCAATTGATTTTTTTTTTAATTGACGTTGATGTCAAAAATGACACGAATGCCTAAATCTTCAAACTTAGTATCCGATTCGCTTTTACCTAAAAATTCAACAGGAACATTGAATAACCTGATCTTTATTAACATAAATGAGTGAAAATTTTCCTGTAGCTCAGCGTTTTTCAACCTTTTTGCTGCAGCAGAACCTTCCGCAAATGTTTGCGTTGCTTGTGGAACCCTATGCAGTGATCCAAGTGTCTATCCTACTTTCTGTAATAAACCTGTGAAACACTGGTATTGCTACAACCGCACAGAAGTGTGATTGCGAATTTCGTGCCAGGCAATTTCGGTCTGTTTCGGCGGAACCCCTGACAGCCACTCGCGGAACTCCGGTTGGAAAACACTGCTCTAGCTGTTCCAAATTATTCATAATGTAGTTTGAAATATGCGGGGGATATCCCCAGTGTTCAGTAATCGACTTTTCTAGCTTTCTCAGCACATTCTTGCACATGCATAAATGTGGCGTGTTTTAATGTTTTGACGCCACTTTTGTTTTGACGCGTGACCATACCCATGTTATCGCATATGTGTAGCGTGTATTCCCAAAATGCTAGAAAACGTTGCAATTTGAGAAGACACCAAATAAATCTTAACTGTTCTCCAAAAATCAAAAGTGCTCCTAAAAGTTTCATAATTTTTTCACCAGGCTTTGTTTTTTGTATTCACGTGTTTGGATCAGACTCGTGGTTCATGTTACGATGGTGGAACACAAGTAAATATTTGTAGAAAGTATCAAGCATCCGAAAAGAGTAGACAGAAAAGTTAGATGAAGATGCACGTCGTTAAACAAAGCATACAATTGGATGCGTCTCGATCAAGACAAAATATGTGACTTGATAACGATGAACAGGTGACACGTTTAGGATCTAATGCAACATTCGATAGGTATACAGGTCTACTCAACATACACAGGCATTACTACCTGAATGTATACCTCAGGTTCCGGCAACCTGCGGCACGCACTCAGAAACTCCAAGTTTTACATATCGATTTTGTTATGATCCACACAGAAGGTATATTGACCTTGACTTGTACAAAAATACGTATGTTGTTGGCACACTGCATGATTTGAAACCTTGAAGTCGGTGCACAGTTAGCAAAAGGTTGCCGATCCCGGGTATGCCTGTTCCACATTTGGGGTGGGAGGCATACGTAGACGTGCAATAGCAGTGAAACAGTATTTTTACTGCAGTTGTGCGCTGAGTTACGGGTGCATCAATGGTAGATTTTTCCGGGGGGAAAGTTGGTAAAAAACATTTTCCAGTAAAAGGTAATGAGTATATTACTGCTCTTCCTCACTGGAATCTGAAATGGTGCGCAGATGCAGAAAAACGCAACCTTTCCTGAGTTTGCCCTGGGAGTATCTCAGAACCGTCGCTTCTAACGCCGCGATTCAGACTGAGCAGTTCCTTGCAGCGCGTAAAATATTTTAGGTTGAGCGGAGCGTGGAGGGTTCGTCTTTAAATAACAAATCACTTCTCAAGCTTTGTTCAGCTCCCCAGCCCTAGTGTAAACCGGCCCACAGATCGGTGGTAGTTGTTGCTGGAGAAGCAGGTCTGGATTACCATCACAATTCAGGGAAAGTTTGCAAATTAGTGTTCTTAATGGTTTTCGTGAAGGAAAGTGTCTGCTACTTAAACAAGTGTTCAAAGATTTTTTTCCACGTCGCCGCAACAGCGTCATTTCCAGTTGCACTCCTCATTGTAAAGAGCTTTACCTTTTTTAATCGTTATTATTGCATTTGTGAATTGGTGGTGGCAGACGGGATGACCGAAGTGCCTTTTCGCCGCCTCCCGGCCTTGCTGTGTCTGCATTGACAGGTGCATTTGCGTTAAGGCCAAAAAATAAAAATAAAATTGTTGTTGTTGTTGTTTGTTGTCTTTGTCGGAAAAATCTGCAATGTAAATTTACATTATTTTATCCACATTTTTCGTTGCTTACCTGTTCCAGCTAGTGAAATCGTTAAAGCGGTTATTCCGATGATGGTGAGCAGTGTATGCATTCAAATTCAATACACGTGTGTCGTTTTTCAGCTGATTGTATCAAAGACAACATTTCTGTTGCAGGATTCGGCAGAGGGCACGTGCTCCGGAATAACATTGACTGAGAGTTTGAGCGTTTCGCCATTTTCCTGTGCTGCAGGTTCTTTTAAATATTGGTTATAAGTGAAAAATTGAACTTTGTTGTTCCAATTTATGAATGTTCACGGTGTCTTTCAGATTTACGTGTTTCGAAGCCAAATGCCATAATGCATGTATACTCGATTAAAACTTTAGCCAAGCACAAATGTTCGTGCGCCGACAAATAAAGTACCTGAATATGACCAGCATCTGTGGTGAAGTTTCTGTGGCAGTAAACGTTACTGCGTTGCTTTATTTTTAAATGTGCATGGTGAAATATCTACTACTCAATGTTTTAGTAAATGATAAAATCGTGTTTTGTTTTTAATTAAACGCTCATCCCGCGGGACCGGCTACGTGGTAACATTTTACTGAAAGACAACAGGGATGTCAACATCATCAAGGTAATCTGCCTTGTGGCAGGTCTCTCATGACATCCCTCCGCCATTCTTCTCCATCCTCAGCTCTTCTTTTCAACAGGGATGTAGTGCTAACAAAAAAAAGGTGTAGGAACGCATCCAAAAAAACAGCCAATTTGAAGCAGCTTAAACTTGACAAAGGTGTGGGGACGCCGTTCCCACGCGTTCCCGCCCCACTACACCCCTGGTGTTGATGCAGTTTAAATTAAATATTTTCAACATTCATGTTCATGCAGGATCTTATTCTGGCAGCCTAGTGCTAAGCTGCCGTGATAGTTTTTTCCATTTGTATGGGCAGATTGAAGCATTTACCTTCAGAAAGTATTGATCTGCAGTACGGAAATACAATTTTGATTTGTCAAAGATTATTACCAATCTTGCAAGTCTGACAATCTCTGCTACTGTATAAGGGCTAAAGAAATACTTTCTCTGGTGTCTCACATTTTTCAAGCATTTTTTGTATTGCTAGACGCGAGTTTACAATTTATTCAGGTGTCAACAAAGGAGCCGCCTGCGAATTCTCATGTGACAGAGGGTACAAGCTGTATGGTGCCAAGATTGTCTATTGTCAAGGAAGTGACGTGTGGTCAGACAGTGCCCCAACGTGTGAAGGTGTGCGAGTCATTATTTGTTTATCTACATACATCGAAAAGTTTCGTTGCCGCCCAGCTTAGTCATGGCTAGGGGGGCATGCCCCCCAAACTTTTAGCATATATATATATAGTAATTTTGTGCTTTGAAGGGCGGTATCCCAAACAAAATCGTGTTACTCGCCTAATATCAAACATTTTGCTCCCCCAGCCGATAGCGCGTTTTGACACTGGTCTTTTATTTTCTGAGGTTTTTGTCCCGGTCTTCCCAGCGGAGCCAACAGCAAGGTGTCGCCCGCGTGCGCATCGTTCACCGTCCGATCCGGAACTACCTGCTTGCAAGAGTGTTCCGAAGGTTATGGGACCTCGACCGGCAGCGCCAATTTCCGAACATGTACCGCGGGAAGCTGGTCCGGAAACGACGCTACTTGCCAGCGTGAGAAATTCCTTTCGTTTCTTGCACTCATCAGATTCAACTTTTACTTGTTTTTTTATTTTTTTTAAGCTTTGGTGATTCTCAGCAAATTAGCAGTCGACAAAGATGCATTGTCCCCCCCAAGAGCTTTGCACATAAAAAAGTTTATCTCTGACACTGCGAAATCATTGTAAATGCAGCTTGTTCTGAATGCTTTTCGTGGATAAAGTCTTAGAAGGCAGAACATTCTGTCAAACCTTACTTCTTCGTACCCTTGTGCAAAGCTTTTAATGCCAGGATGAACAACAACTTTCGAATTTGTTTGGACGGTTCAGATGTTTTTGCAAATGTCGCTGAAGGTCGGCAATAAAAATTTATCTCAGTAACTGTGCCAATGGTCTGACATTAGCAATTTAGTATAATCGCGTAGAAGTATTTTTAACACCTGGCTACCGACATAACGTTATGAGTTACTCTGTGTAGTGCAGCTATGTCCAACCCGCGGGCCGCATGTGGCCCAGTCAAGGGTTTTGTGTGGCCTGGTTTAGTTTACGCTGTGGTAAAAGTATCCTACGTACTGACAATCTGTCCTTGTTTTGATAATCTTGAATATCACATTTTTGATACAGGTGGTCTTGCGTGCCACTTTATCACGTCTGTTACCATTGCAGTTAGGTTCGCACACTTTCAGTACATTAGTTTTAAGCTAAACTTAGTTTGTTATGATCAAAGTAAGCCATTCAACGTGCGACCCTCATTAATATATCATTCAATGTGCGGCCCTGGTCAGTAAGCCGTTTTGGTTGGATATACTGTAGCTGGTGTAGTGTAAGACCACAGAAGAATAAGGATGAAGTGTGGACACGACTGAACCTGAGATTGTTTTGCAGTGTGTGTCCAATTCACGCAAATTTTCCGAAGTAGTAGCTAAAAAATAAGTTTAGCCATGAGATCTGACGTGGTCAACTAAAATTACGAATGCATATTTTTTGCACCTGTTTAAAAAATGTTATCTTACCTGTTCTGTGATAGAGTTGTTTGAAAATTACTTTGTTGGAGACCAAATGTTTTGGGTGTACGTTATTGTTTCTGACAGTTTGGGAGCTATTATGCATATTAGTACAGCGAAGTCTGAACAGTTGTCAGTCGTTTTGTAGACGTCAAAAGCAACGAAGTAAAACATTGGTTTTGTTGTGCTTGAAAACAACACTAACATGCAACCTATGTTTGGAAAGTAGGTTTTCGTAAAAGCAAAAGTAAGGTTTGATAAAAACCTTGTGCTTTTCTAGCTGCTTGTCCATCATTGGGTGATGCTCCATATCGAGCCACCAGCGACCAGTCATTGGTTATGGATGGCAAGGCTCTGGTGGTGACGTCTGTTGACTGCACAGTGGCGCAACCTCATGGCTCCACGTGCATGTTCTCATGTCCTGCTGGTTATGTGCTCGTGAGTGGATCAAGCGTTTCAACATGTGGCTTGGACAGTCACTGGATTCAAACTATTCCCAGGCAAGGCTAGATCAGAGGTTCCCAACCTTTCTCTGACGATGTACGGCTTCATTATTTCATTATTTCGACAGAAGAGCATGTACCACTAAGATTTCTAATCTCAAAAAAGCTGTGCGAAACATAAAAATCCACTGGTTTTCATAGAAATTTTAATGTTAAAATATTTGGAAATAAATATATGTTTCCCTTAAATGTGCCCCAGGTCGGGAGCCCCTGCGCTGGATGGTAATGTTTCCTTCGTTGCCCTGAGCACTTTTTGGGCTTCAAAATCATGTACTTTTTCGACTGTCAGTTTTGTCCATGTATCACAGTCAGGTATTGATTGTTACCATTACCTTTGTTTGCTATCCAGGTGCCTGAGAGAAAGCGCGTGCCCCGCGGTCCCACCTTCCGGTGTCGGGTCTGTTGTGTACGACCCGCAAGTCGGTTCTGCCATCTCTCCAGGCACTGTCATGTTTTTGAATTGCACTGCTGGTAAGTTTGCATTTAGGCCAAGTTCAGGTTACTCGATCTAAAGCAGTGGTTCTCAGAGTGGTCGATATCAACCCCCAGGGGTCAATTGGACCATTCAAGGGGTCGATAGATAGTCACATGGTCGAATGGGGGTCACTGAAAGGTCATGGGGTCAATGAATATCTGCTGGGGTCTACTGGAGCAATGAAACCTCCGATTCAAAATTATTGTTAATCGGGCAAGGAATGCAAACGGTGCTTTTCAACAAATCGAACAAAATTAAGAGGGCTGATCAAATTTTGTTCTTACCACTGATGGCAGTTTTGCAGATGTTCTTTACATTGTGTTCATGTATAAAATTTGGAAGAATGTAGAGAAGTGATTGTATTAAATATGTTTCGTTTAATGTTGAAAGTACAGAAAATGTTTTTTCTGTGTGGGATCGAAAATGTGTGGGATCCATGGGCCCATTTCAAAGTATCTTCCACATCTGATCTATTTGCTGAAGTGG
>JGI24159J19872_10003694_pt1 | contig 19193 bp, 11 predicted proteins | sample Ectturendosymbi4_FD_19872 | JGI IMG/M metagenome (IMG submission 19872) | reverse complement strand
ACATGATGAACTAAACTAGTCAAGTACGATTTCAACAATTCCGTGTCATTGAACTCTTCTGCGTCGAAGGCAGCAACAAGCGCAGTGATAGTAGGGGCACTCTAGTAATGATTAAGAGTTTTTTATTGACCGTACTTCTAGAGCGTCAACATCGTCAAATTGGGCGGAGCGCAAAATGGTTACCTCTTTCCATTTTTCTTCGTAACAGTGGGAAAGGGGCCTCACAAGTGGATTAGCCTGGGACCTCGTATCAGCTAAATCCGGCCCCGAGCCTAAGCCATCAAAACGTACAACTTGGCTTCGCTGGTCAAAATCACAATAGCAGCAATGCTGAAGCCAGTAGCGTAGCCAGCCCAAAAATTTGGGAGAGATAAAAAAATAGGGGGGGAGGGCAAAATGCTTGCTTTTAGGGAAATAACACCATTTTGATTGGGATACCGCCTCTCAAAGCACAAAATTACTATATTTTCCTAAACTTGGGGAGGAATGGCTCCCTAGGACCCCCTGGCGGCGTCTATGACTGAAGAAAACTTACTACCAAGTTTTGCTCAAGGAGGATCGTCAGTATCCGACAAAATAAAGAAAGGAATCTTGTACAGCAAAAACTAACAGCTCGTGTGCTTACTGCAACAGAAATAATTACCTGATGAACTGACTTGGCGAATCATATAAATGTTCCAATCAGTCGATGGACTCTCACGGTTCCTAACCGCTCTACTTATCTTTAGTTGATGTTTGAATGGGGGCCAGTAGATGGCAGTTGCCTGACTGACATCATCATCAGAAAGAACGAGCCAGTTGGATGGAACAGTATCTACGCAATACTCTTGTCAAACTCAACTACACAAAACAACATACTCAATAATTCTAGCAAGCTTCTGAAACAGACAGTTATACAAACTTAGTTTATTTGATGCCTCGTGTTTTTCACCAGCACTAAATCCAAAAGCTTATAAGCTGTGAAGTAAAGGTAATACAGCAAACTTACTTTTATATGGCAATATCACAAACTTGTTTTGAACATATTTGACAGGTCCACTCACGGCTTAGGCAGTATGGTCCACTATTTAAAGTTTGGTCCAAGTTTGACGCAGTATAAATATACCCAAACATGCACAATCGGCGTTTTTTGGAGCAAAAATTTGATGAACAACAAAGATTTGTTATTTTGTCTTTTAAAAGATTTCGAACCAATACAACTGAATGGCAAAAAAATGCAAATTTCCCGACAATCTCGAACACTACCTTGACGCGAGCTGTAGTGGATTTTTGTTAAACTTACATTCCACTATTGTAAAAGTTTGGCATATGAGCTGCATGTCTAAAGTTGATTTCTTTCTGATGAAAAATTACTAACATTTGAGACTTGATACACCAGCCGTCATAAAGCTTTTATCCATCTTCTCGTTTTTCATTTCAAGATACATTTTTTTGCTAGCGTCGACGTCTGAAATTAAATACAGTACATATCGTGGCAGCATTAACGGGTAAGGACTGATGTCACTCGATAATAAGTTCTTGAACTATGCATCATGGTGCCGCAATCTTCGCAAAAAAAGAAGATCGGTTTAATCGACGTAAGACCGAAAGTTTGCTAAAGTTTGGCGTCAACGCGCTAACATTACATTTTAATAAAGTACAACAAACGTATACGTCAACTATTTTTGCAATCGCAGGTAAACAATAGCTTGTCATTACACTCTTACTATAAACCAGTGGTTCTCAACCTTTTCTGGCCCATGAACCATCTTTTAAAAAATATCCGATGGACCATTTTGCTATTCTGATACGGCATGAACAACTTGTCGACACTGTATTGCACATAGGTCAGTGAACTTTTTATAAAGGATTTATGGAACTCTATGGACCACTAGAAATTCAGGACCACCGGCGATCCACCTGAACCACGTTGACAATCACTTCTATGCAGCTTACATCCCATCCACGCAAAGTCAGCTTTACGCTACTGACGTCCCAGGCTGCACACGAACCAAAAAACAGTGTTCTGAAGCATTCAGTTACTTTGCACGACAACCAAGAACTTTGCGCCGAGTGAAAAACGTGGACAGATGACACAGTAAAAACTTAGCATCAATTGTTACCAGACCGACGTTTATGACATGAAGGTCAAAGCAGGTTTCATGCGATTTGTCTTGCTGAACAGCGGTTCACAAACGTTTTTGAGCGCGACCCAAATCTGAGTGTGGTAAACACTTCGCGACCCGAGCCTCAAACAGCGTATGAAAAAAACAATGACTGTATGGATGAATTTTGGCAGTAAGTTGCTAAGTTCGTTTTCAATGTCAAGAATCTACTCGCTTCTCAAGTATCTACGCTACAGACAGACATAGACAAACAGTAGTAACGTTGAAAATATACAACCCAGGTTTGGATCGCCTCGGCACGACCCATTTTTGACACTCCGCGACCCTGTTTGGGGCGCGACCCATACTTTGGGAACCACTGCTATAGAACAAGGCTGGCCAAACGCAAACTGAGGTTTGCGAGCCGCATGCGGCTCTTTGAGCTTTACGAATACTTGTTGACTTGTTGACTTGTTTTTTATTTTTTATTTCTATTGCGAAGTGTTGAAATGTTGTAAAATGGTACTGTGGTAGATAGCGTACCGTACAGTATTCCTTTTGCAAATCGTTCCACAAAAATTATGCCACACAAGCGTAGATTGCAAATAAATTCGTGTTTTTATATTTTTATGTTGCGGCTCTTTGTAACTTGGGTTTTACGATATGCAGCTCATACATAGGGCAGGTTTGGCCAGCCCTGTTATAGAAACTTTGTGCATTTGTGATCGCACATCGCTGGTGGTGAAGTTTTATTTAAAAGTGAATGTTCAATGCCTGCATCACAACGTTGTCACATTTGCTGATGTCTGGTCCACCCCAACGTACGATCAGTTCGCTCATGTCTTTTAAATCTTTCTTGTTTGTAGAAGATTTTTACCAACCGCGCACAGCAAATTTCTTTGGACTCTGGTGAATATCACAAGGTTAAACGCCAGTAAACAACAAATGCCGGAACAAACACCCGACAAAAACGCTCCAAGTTTATTTTTAGTAAACAGGCCAGCAGCGAACTAATGAACCTAAGCCTGCGCAGCGTCTTCCGATCACACTGCGTCGAAATTCCTGTTGAATTTTGATCTTAACGAAACCAGCATTTCCACGCAACGGACAAATAGGCTGCTTGGCATGAGCGCAAGCAACAACGCAGGGTCAGCGCTTACCGGTGCTTCGTGGAGAGAACACGCGCTTAGAAGAATGGCTCAACCTTTGATTACCTATGATGATGGAGGGAGTGCGCTATGCCCAAACCGCGTGTGCGACATGTTGCGCCCAAGCCGCTCGCTCACCACGCCCAGCTGCAATCGCGGTGCTCAGAAAAAAAGTTCTGCGAAAAATAAAACAATTCAACGCGAGCAGCGCGTGAAGAAGTTGATTCGCGTGGAGAGCAAATGTTTTAGTAACTGCTTAAAAATTTCCGAAAGTTGTAGCATTCCTGCCAAACATTTCCCGCGACCACGTCAGATTTCTCGAGAATGACATTCCCATATTCCATATTTTTAACGGCCTGTTACACAGTTTTGCGTTGTTTCCAAAAAGGGTCTAAGAAATCTCATCTCTTTTCAATATGCTGATAGCAAAATGCATTTTCTGTTGTACATGTTAAAAAATAAACCATAATGTACGTCCATTATTGACTTGAAAATACTAATTAATTCAATGACGATCATATACCAAAAGTAAACAGCATAAAATTAATTCCCCTTCTTTCAACCCTAGGCAACTTATACTTTCACACAAAATGTGAGCAAATGAGCTTAGCAGTTCATTCTTCTGGCAACACAAATCATCATATCTGACAAAATAAAAAAAATATTCTATTCACGATGGCTTTGCCTCGGCTAGTTAGTTTAACGCACTGCCCATAGGCTATGCCAAGTGTCTACGAGTCTGTTCTGTACTATAGAACGTCTCCATCCAATCTTGCAAACACGTGCAACTGTCAGAGCCACCATTGTTTCGGCAAAAGCCGCCACCACCATTGTTTCGGCAAAAGGCACTCCCATTTCTCACAAAACCACAAACCTAGCCCAGAGGCAGTGTTGCCTCTTCTGATGTTTTAACATCAGATCTGATGTTTTGAAATAACTTTCTGATGTTTGATGTTTTGGCAACAAATTTAATGTTGACAAGGCTGTTGTGTTTGTTCATTATATTTACTCTCTTTTCAGGATAAAAATGTTTCGTAATTTTTGAAGTTTCTTTCATCAATCTCTCACCCTCGTGTGTGTTTGTTATCGTTCCAAACTGAAGAAGCTCCCTTCGCTGCGTTGAGAACAACATTGTAGGTTAGTTAATCATGACCGACTTCTTCATTTAATGACGAAACCCCGCTCTATTTCGGATTCAACAAGTTTTGCTGCGCTTTGTCAGGTGTTGGTAATAGAAGCATTTACATTTCTGGAACGGTAACGCAAAAATCTGATGTTGAAGAAAGCAGTAATCTGATGTTAACGACACTGACTGCAGCGGTAACACTGCTTAGAGGGCAGAAACGAATTGAACGACTAGCTCATCAATTTTGAGATGGAAGGCAAACTTGTAAACAACAATATTGCAAACATATCAAAATTAAGAAACTTATGCTTACAATATGAAAAGCGCTTTCAACGTCAAAATTATGTGAACATGAAACAGTAAAAAAATTTCTGAAAACATAAAATCTGATGCAACACCATCAGATGCGGCACCTCTGCGTTCACTTCCTCAGTCGCTCGCACGCCCACATTACTTCAGTAGGCATAGTGAAAGTACGAAGTTAGCCAACCATGAAGAGAAATATTTGTGCTAGTAGTCAACGCTTCTGTAGTTCGGTGTTGCGTGAACAACGCTTACTTTTCACCACCGGCCTCGCCTGCGCGTTGCTAGTGTTCATGTTATTGGTTGTGCAGCCGCGATGCACCCTTCTGTTGTTTGCGTTTTTAATAATGCTTCTGTGTTACAGTTTAGTTGATTTTCTTTGTTCATTAAAGCTTTCGATAAAATTGGTTCCCAGTTCAGTTGAATATTCATCCACTATAAACCATGAACAACGCTCAGCATGACAAATCGGAAAAGCATATGAAGTGTGTTGGAAGTTTTGTCGGTGTTTTCTCATCAACACATATAACTTTTTTGAGGTTATCACATGCGTGTTAAGTAAGTTCTCGGTTAAGGACCGGCAAGCTTTATTCAGCCGTTATAAATGTTCACAGGCTTACGTGTTTATGCGGTGCCTCCTACATCGGGCAAAAGCAACGCAATTTAATAAATCGTACAGAAGAAAACAACGCCATTAAACTAGTCAGTCTGCAGACACTTGCAAGCTGACCCAGATCATCGGGTTGACTTTTGCAACCACGAGGTCATTGGCAGTGACAACAATTGGCGGCAGCTGGAGATTCTTGAATCTGTACTCATTCAAGAAAACAAACCAGAGCTGAATGGAAACATCCCATCGATGCGTTTATGCATTTTTAACCTGTAACAGAGCTTCATGTCGCATCCATCGCCTCACGCGCCACGTGACTACCTGTGCTTCGCGCCACTACGTCACTACCATAACAGCTTTTCGCGTTTTTCATTTTTCACAGCGCTTTTCTCCCGACTGACGTTGAGACCTTACAGCAAGATCCCTGCAGTTTATTTGCAATGCACTGATGATGGTAGCAAAAGTAACTGCAACATCTGCAAATGTCACTTACATCTTTTCCTTTGGCCGTTATTTTCATTATAAGGATGTCAACCAGTTCTTACTTAACACGATCCAAAGCTTTAAAACATCAGTGCATTCTGACAAACCAACTGGCAGCAATGCAAAGCAAATTTACGACGAATTTCGGTCAGAATGGTGCAAAAGAATTAATTACTAATTCGGAAATAAACGTAATTGAAAAACTGTTTTAAAAAGTGTATATGAACGTGCTGCAACAAAATATTTTCAAAGTTCCAGACTAAAATGTTTCTGAGTTTTTTAATAAAAACCAAAAACGAAAGCGAACAGTTTAAAATACATTTCATTAATGTTCGGTGAAAAATTGTAACGATTTTTAAATAAAATAAACCAAAACAAAACGTTTTGCAAACGTCTTATGCTATCTGGGTTAACCCTTGTCTGTGCCACACCCACAGAAATACACGTTGGTTTTGCGGTCTTGCTTTTTCAACAGGGAGTTGTGTCAGACTCAAACCTGGCATACGTAGGATTTTATTATCGGTGCGTTGCATGTTACCTGGAAAATTTAATGTTTTTCACTTATCGCGCTTTCGTATAAACATCCACAATATTTTCATGTTCTTGAACTGTTCGACTTGTACCACTTTTGAACAACAGGTTATTGTGGAGTTTTTCCAAGCGTCCATGTACAGAAGACAAAATACATTTCTAGGAACTTCAAGAAAACGGAAAACGTTTCACAACCAAAATTGTCAGCCAGTCACAGAGCTAAGCAACCTGGGCAGTCAACGCTAGTGGAAGTCGTCTTTTAACAGTTTCGTTCTCTGCAAAAAAACACCATGCATTTTACGAGAGTTTACTATGAACTGATGCCGACCATTTCAATAAAACTTTGCTTCTGTTTACCAGACGGAAACTGCTATTTATTTAGTGCTAGTACAATGATTCTAAATTGGCCAAAGGAATTTATAGGAGCATTCCTACTGAACCACGGAACAGCGATCTTTTTCAATAGTTTTATGACCTTTACAGTTTAGGAAAAACATTTGATCAAATCCGCACAACCTTCATGGTAGTATTGAACCAACCTTCCCGGAAATGATGATGAATTCTTCAGTGAGTAACTGTGAGTTGGGGCTCGAACCCCAAACATCTTCTTGAAAATATTAATTGAATCTAACGTTTGCTGCGTATTACGGGGCGCACAAGGGCGCATGCAGAATAGCAGGTAAGCGTCTTTCGAGACTGCACGCAATGCAGAAAAAAATTGTAAGCAACCATGCTAGAAAAAAGTGCGTAAACTCTTCACTCTTTGGTGCATTCGAACGGCAGTTTACAATTGTGTTAGAAATTGTCTGCCAGTAGTGAATTAAATTAGTATGAAATTTGGAAGTGTCAACAGCGTGTAGAAAAGCAGTTAATGGACTTTGTGCAAGCAACGATGTTAAGAATAACAACCCAGCTTTGATACAAAACAACATGCAGTTCAGCGTCACGTTAAAACGTGTCACGTGACTACCGTCAACATGGTTCAGCATTCCGGAAGTAATTTGAAAAGAACCAGGTTTTTACTCAGGAGCGGAATTACTGGCTTAGATCAATATTCAGTGTATGAGGGGGATATTGAATAAAGGGTCAGATCTTCTCAGTGTCTAAAGTTTAATTACAAAGAAAGTTTTCAAAACTGAGTTTGCAGTGGTATAGTATGTATGAGTTCAACAAGAAACAACATATAAGTTATTTTTGCATAAAAAACACCAGTTAGCAGTTTTGCTGCTTTTATGAAGCTCTGTTCGAAACTTTACGTATTTGCAAACGCGGGGAAAGGTTGAAAACTTCGTGTGTAAGGCTGTTGTTCTCAGTCCTGACTGTTGTTTTGGTCTTTGCGTGAAGTTAGTCAGGTGATAAGTTTATGTAGTGGTTGTAACAGTGTTCAGTTCATATTAAACCAGCACTTTCTGGCCGTTTCTCATATTTAAAAGATGTGCATTTTGCAAAGGTAAAATTTAGATTGTATTGATCAATATAAATATCTCAGATAAATAGTTACTTCGTATTTAAACACAGTTATACCAATGCACACGTTGTCCTAAATTAGAGTGATAAACTCCTTAGACAAGTGTTTTTTTTTGAGAGAGAAAATACAGAACATTGATTGATGTTATAGATATTTGATAAGGGCGTTCCACACCAATATCAATCCCTAAAGTAGGGCCACACAAATATCAAAACCTCAGTTTTAACTTCATTTGCATTGAAAATATATTTTAATCACAATTGCGGGCAAATCATTCCTAACGAAATCCGCTTTCAAAATCGGATGGTCCTCTTCAACCGAAATTCAAAGATACTTTTCGTTACGGTGAAAAAGCATTTTATATTGGTTGAATTAATACTCGATTCAGCAAATATTTGGAGTATAGTTATAGATACATATATATATATATATATCAATTTGACGAATGTTTTCTGTTTCTTACGCATTTCCGAATAATTTATTTTTTCAAGTAACTCCAGATAAAATCTTGCACCTCTTTCATAAGTTCAAAGAAACAAAATGTATGAACCACATTCATAATACTGTTCTGAAATTCACATTTTTTGCACAACGTTTTGCATGGTTTTGTGTTTGGTTAGATGACAAGGACTGAAGAATGGCGAATGTGTCATCAAGACGATCCTCCTTCATATGATGAAGTGATCGGTTCACAAACACATACTGTTCACGTAAACCTGGTTTTGAGCGGGAGAACTGATCCTCAGCCTCGTATCAACCAACGAGATCCTGGGCAAAGCTTGGTAGCTATTGATACCAACGAACGTGCCATTTGTGGGTCATCGCCTGTGTTGACAACTTGCCATGAATGTCTGCTGACTGTTCAGACAGTACCAGAGAGTGCTCCAAAAGATGAAGCGTACCTTTTCTGCTGTTTTTTATGTTTTATTAGCGGTGGTCTGTTGTTTTGGCTCCCATTTGTTGCAGAGAGCATGTACGTGACAACACACAGATGTCCAAGTTGCAACGCGGTTGTTGGTGTTTGCAACTCTTAAAGTTGCGCTTGCAGAACTCGTGTTCATGCTTCACTAATTTTACATTTCAGTCTGAATTTCTTTGCTTTTGCATGTGAAGCACTCTTTGCAACTTGTATGTTCCAGTTTTTTTTATTAAAAGAACAAAAAGTTTTAAAGCAGTGCCTTTCATCATCAATTACTGCATATTAGAATTTCAGCAAACAGGGCTTCCAGCTTAGCCATTCGCTTCAGAAGATAAATTGCTAACACTCGTTGCAAGCGCATCAAAGGGTAGCTGCGACGAAGAGCAGTTGCGATTGGTTTACACGTGTGCTGACGTCAAGCGTTGAGGAGAGGAATGCGCAAACAATAAAACTGATTTGTTTCGTTCCCAGCAGTTCACTTTCAAACACAAAGCTACACTAAATGTTAAGACCTTTTTTCTGTCTCAGACCTCGTGAATGTAAAAACAGCTAACCGGGCAGAAACAAGATGGCGGACAATGACCATGAGTCATGCTTAGTTCGTGAAATATTTACGCTGAATCTGCCGTGAAAACCTCAATCTCTGTCAGAACAGGATGCTCCCTCAAAGCGGCCGCAGTCAGTTGAAGTCAAAACATTTTTATCTTGTGTGGCTGCGATAGATACTGTATAAGAAAGGGTAACTTAGTAAATTATCCAAACAAACGTAGGTTCGGCAAAATGTTTCATGGTCATTTATCTGTGTCGCATTAAATATGAAAATGCAGTGAAAACATTCGTGAATTAGTGAAAAAAACACGGGTAATGTTAAGTTGACTGCAGTAGTTCTGCTGCTTCCTGCGGATAATGTTATTTCACATAAATCTAAACTGCGTGCTTAGGAAGTATGGCGATGATTTTGTATTATAACTTGCACGATTTGTAACTTCTTAACGTGTCCTTTCATCAGAACCAAAATTGATTAAAGTAGCTGCATTATGCAAATATTTTAATCTTGTCATAGGCGTTTTTGTAATTAAACACGTGATGCCGTGTAGCAGGTGTTTATCGAACTTTTGTTAAAAACCGACCCAACTTGTTTTCATTGGAACCAATTGCTTCTGGATTTTAATGCTGCGTAGAAACAATACTAAGGCACTTCTAGGGGTCATGCTGGTTCTTACTGTACATGCCAATCCCATTTTACACAAAGCGCAATCACGGTTGACTTTAATATTAATATCGAAACGTTGTTTTGTAAGATACATCATATACCAAGCATAACATTTTCTTTTACTGACAAATGAAACTTAGGCGTCGGCCTGCCCGCAATTGTCTTTGAATAAATTTGTCGCATTGGATTAGATTCAGCTAAAAAAACTTTCGTTGATTTTTCCGAGTTTTTCAATTAGGAGAGCATTTTCCTATTTCGTTACAATTTCAACGAAGTCAGCTGCTACGCAGGAAGTCCCAAACAAAATCATTGTTTGATTATGCAGAAGTAATGATGGTAGCGGGAGATCGACGCGAAAATTGCATTATCTTTTGCCGAGTAACTAGTCTCTGCGAAGGAGAAGGGTTTGAATCCGTCAGCAAATTTTTTTAACAGGAATACGATTTCACGTAAGACTACGCCTCCTCTGTCCTAAAATCTTATTCAAATAGAATCTTATCCTTGCCCATCATTTTATCCAACGTTTTTATTTGCCACTGTCCTTTACCATATCGCTGCTCTCTGGTGACCTTGTATTGAAGTCAAAGCTAATTTCTGTTAACTTTATCTGAGCTCAAACACTTGTAACAAAACAGCGATTAATCGTCGAATACGATTTCTGAAACGTAACAGAAAATAACTAAGGATTCCATCAGCGCAGCTAAACTGAGCAAACACTGTCCGTCAGCAAGCCACGACTGCACTCATAATTACAACGTCAACGCTAACTTGCGAAATGTGTCTGAGCGTTTATCGCACCAAAACTATGTGCTTTCCAAAAATCAGATGTTCGTTGCTTGTGTTTTATCAAAACATTTGTTGTTTTATATGAATGCCAGAATTTGGGTTAGAGCTGAAAACACCTCTAATTGTTTGTAGACAAAGCGACAAATGTGTAACACTCTCGCACAAACACAATTAGGCCACGCGTCGCACTGTGTTGGAAGGCCCAACGTCATTTGCTGACAAATGTATTTACGATTCAAACTGCATCAATGATAGCAGGACAGCGGCAAACTTTGTTACCCATGAAAAGGCGAACATTGAATTCGGCGACCGTTTACACATGGAGCATGTGACACCATTACAGTTTGTCGTGTTACTTTAAATTGGACAGTCGCTGCGCGTCGATCAATTTCTGATTCATTAACCATCAATACAATGAAATACAAAAAAATGAAGCTTTTGTGCTGCAATTCTTCACCGATTCTTAAGTTAAATTGGAAGCTCCAGGTTTACTGTAAGCTTTCGAGGAGCCAGCCCACATGGCTCTGCATTCGTTTGCGACGTTTCAAACTTGCACGCATTTCTTTCCATGTAGCTAATCTCCGCAAAGGCGACAAACAAATGAGTCTATCGACAAAAACGTACCTATACATTCAATTACTGGCTTAGGTGCGGGTTTTCATTGGAAATTCGAACGCACAACGCGAGTGGAAACGGCAAGACCACAAGTGCAACGGTCAAGCAACAACAGAGATTACCTGCTCGACCAGGTTCACTCTGTTGTCTGCTGTCGTTTGTGCGGAGCTGCATTTTTGAAGCACTTCCTGATTGCTCGGTCTAGGAATGTGACGCGATGCGTCGTCACACTTGCCACCATTGAAGAGACTATTGCTACTCCATTATTATATATTTGTGTTGCTTTTTCTGATAGATTTGTTTCAGAAACGCTTTAAACACTGTTAGCATCGGTGAGTGAAATGACATGCAACACCTTGGAGCTGGAAAAAAAATCATGAAGAGGGATTCTTTCATTCAGCTCCTCCTGACCACCTGTGTCATCACCTTTCGTAAATATTGCAAATAGACTTTTCAAAGATTTGTAACAAAACATCATCAAAAGCTTTCTGAACGCTTTTCACCCGTCGCTGCTACATAAATCATTACAAAATTTCAAATGGGCTTGATCAAGACGTGGCAAAGCATATAATCATCCATTAGCTGCCTTTAAGCCGCATATTAATCGATTCTCTGAGTTTCATTGTTAATTTAATGTTATGTTTTGCCAAACGTCAGAGTTGGGAAATCTAGTTTGACTGAATCCGGTACTATGCTTGCGCAAAGCGTTCTTTAACATTTATGCCGCATTTGGTGGAAAATCCTCCACTTTGAGTAATATTTTAGCATCATCGAATCACCAAGGCCACCATTTCATTGGAGAAGACGAGAAAACTAACTTGTTTTTCGCTAAATTGTATGCTTTACTTGGCCAATGTTTCATTAAAAAATGTGAAACATCTCCACGTGGATCAGACATTTTTTATTCAATTTGGGAACTCTGCGCAAGGGTAGCATTTTGAAACCATGCATCAAACATTTATGAAAACAGTTGGCATTGCCAATTACATAGTTGAAATGTTTTACACTGCCAACAAAATATATATGGAGTTTCAACTTCTATTCCTTGTAAGGTAATTTTTAGCAAGGTATGCAGGTGTTTGAGATACGTAGAAGTGAATTCCTAAAATAAACACAAAACATTTTTGCATAATATAGTTTTTTATAAGATTGGCATAGCATTGGTACAGACTTAGTCTGTACTTTCCGTCCGATAGTTTGGAGGCACCAACAGGTACTTTTTCTCAAACTAGCAAAGTGATCATCGCCAGCATTACCTTCATAGGTCAGTGTCGAATTTTATGGTGAAAGCTAGAATTTCCATACAGGAGAAGGATTGTACTACTAGGCTTAACTCCATCGCTATCACTGCCAGCTTTATTGCTGACATATTCCTGGAACAAAATTACTCAAGTTGAATACTTCCTACCGTATTTGAAACTTGAACCTATACATTTTGCTTATTCGTTTCCCTGCAGACAGTAACGTTACATTCCACTGGTCTCATGACCCAAGTATCTTCGCCTTTCAGTTTCCTTCCTGTGCATGCAGAGAACTTTGAAGAACTTCAATATATTGTTTGTTCAGAAAAGTTGATTTTGTACAACACAGGGGTGATAGTGACACTCAACACAACCTTTGCAAAATATCGGAACATGCACATTGATTCTCAAGACATTTGATTGGCTCTTTACCACCACCAAGGCCTTCAGTTTGAAAGTAACCTGTGGGGGGTTGATCCGTTCCCGCCACAACTTGAGTGGGGGCAGAAGAGTGGGCCATGTTTGGTACAAACAGAAAACGTTTGGGACAAAAACCCAGACTTTCGGATTGATTTGAAAACAAACGGAATCCATTCCTCCCGTATGGAGTTGCAGAGAGCAATCTTCTTGTCAAGTGATGTAATTTTCTAAAAAGAATTGAGTATTTTCTCATTTACCACAGCTCTGGTTCTTGGCAATCAGTCCGTTTTATGACGCATTAAGACAGGGTTAAAAACACAAAGCGGAAGGAAGAACAAAAACGTGATATGATTAGCCAGACTGAAGCTGAATGTAAAACAGCTGCTATTAATAGATTTTTGTAAGACTTGGTTAAAATGTGAACGTGTGTGGAGACAACTTTGGGCCACTTCTTCTCAAGCCTCCTCGTCAAATAGAAAAAATAAATTCGGGAAGGGTCGATATGGTCAACCAGTGTTCTTTCAGCCTCCGTTCCATACAACTAAGTTGCAAATATCAGTTCAATACGTTCCTGTCATTGTTGGCCACCTCACCGTGTCGAAATACGACCAGAAAATGTGATTAGGCACTTTGTTTGCTAGCAGGTNTTGTATGTTTAGTTGCTGAGTCGAGNTGGATAGGCAACGAATCTTGTGAGAACTCATGCAGACAAATGTACATGACAGAAAGTAGGTACAAGTCGATCTTGAAAACAGAATGTGACAAATGTACGAAACATGGTGTATGTAGGTTAAGCTGTAAATAGATAAATAGTGTCTGATTTGCTTTGGTTTGCTGCAATATTTGCCGTACGCTCAAGTGCAAAATATGTGCAGACCTATGATTCAAATTAGTTATTGTTTCTCATCTGTGCCAAAGCCTCTAAAGTTAACAGTATATGAAATAGATACATATCTCTTTTCATGTGAATACGTGCCTATCAAATGACTACAATAGAAACCAAAAGTTAGTCCTGCTCGAGTGTTCATTTTCAGCGCACGACGTCTACTTTGCAAAACTTCAAGGTTGGACCGAAAAAGTATTAAACACAATTCTTGAGGTATAGTCAACAGAAGACTCTTGAAAAGAAAATCCAGTGAAGGCAAATCCAAGATAACCAATAAAGGTGTTTGGTTATTAAAGTTTGAATATCAATAATGTAATTTGCAAACGGTTGCCTGAAGGAAAATAGATCAAACGCTTTGCATTTTTCTTCAAAGAAAACTTTTGGATTTTGATCGAACGCTTTCATTGAAACCGCGGGGATAATATACTTCATTCAAACCCATATCATAACAAATAAAAGTGTTCACAATGCGTAACACTCAGCGAATTGCTCAGGCAAATATGTTAATGTAGGAGAGCAGCAATTCGAGTAAAACGTGATACTTGGAAAGTAAACAAGCATTTTACTACGCTTGGTAAAATAGTTTAATGTTTCTCACACATAGCATACCTTTTGCCTTATACGAGCAGCGGTGGCTAGGGTCTTGAAATATTGCATTTTCGCTTGGTAAGTATTATAAATTAACCAAACCTCATCAAGAAAAAAGCATTTTATTTTCGAAATACATGCTTCCAAACACTAAAGACAGCATCGGGATTTCAATTATTTTCCTTAACAAAGCTTTGCAGTGATAAGAAATGGCGTCAAAGTTATAAAAGATGGCGTCCAGCCGAAAAATCGCACAATCTGGTGAAAGATGTTATGCCTCAATAAGGTGCAACCTGCTGTGGAGTTGTATTCCATGGTTGATTGAACATAATAACGGCCGGGAACTATCAGCTTTTGCAATGCTTTGTTCCTCATTCAGCATATCCAAGGTTTCAACCGGATAGTGCATTTTAAATTACAGGCTTTACCAACAAATCACAGGACTTCAGACAGAACGAAAAACATAAACGTTTAGAAAGATTTATGTAAACTGGAGCTAGAATTTCACATTTGCAGGCTAAGTTAGGGTAATGCGTCCGAGCAGGGTCGGCCCTAGCAGATGCGGGGCCCAATGCAAGACCTTGGCGCTGGGCCCCTCTGAGCAGTCATTTTATGACGTCATCGTGTTCAGTCAACCGTGTCACGNTCGTGGTGGAGCGCAGATATACAGTGCNACGCTAATACGANAATTGAGGACGTTTGCTAACGTTCGGGAGGAATTCGCTAGTTCTGACGAGAGCGTTCTTTGTTAACAATGAAATTTATATGGCGTTTCTACTGAATTAATAAGCGCAAGGTGTTTCTGGCAAAAGTTAACAATCTACCCAAACACCATGGCGTGGGGCCGCAGAGGCGTGGGGCCCAATGCAGCTGCATCGGTTGCATTGGCTTAAGGCCGGCCCTGTGTCCGAGATAACCTAGACATGTTTCACCGAAATTAAGTGAAAAAAACACATATTTCCTTCGTATTGTTATTTTTATGGAATGATCGTTTCAAAATGCATTGCTTGTATTTGATTCGCAGGAACAAGAACTGTTTCGGAATTTAACTTACGCATTAATACAAAATCATGATTGCACCACCCCCTTATACACCGGCAGTATCTTCTGTTGTTACTCAACCTGCCATTGGAACGACCACATATCTTACTCAACCTCCAGTCTTAGCAACAAATCTGGCTCCCGTTCAACCAGTCGTGGTCTCGCCAGTAGTTGCTCAACCAGTTGCAACTCACACCGTTGTTGCTACGCAAGTGGTTGCACAACCTTTTCTTGGTCAAACGCCTGCTCAGATAGTTTGTCGAAATTGCATGAGAAGTGTTGTTACAAGAACCAGCTCTGATCTGAAGTGTGAAGCATGGATTTTGTGCATTGTCCTGTGCTTTTTTGGATGCTTATTATGCTTCTGGATTCCGTTTGTGATGGACAGCATGAAGACTACAACCCACAGATGTCCGAACTGCAACAATGTTCAGGGTGTGTACAGACCTTAAAGCGCATCTGATTATTGTGGGTGATATACGCTCATTATTCAATTCTTATGTTGTACATTGATACGTAGGAGGATTTCAAGCATTTTTCTAATCAAAAATGTGGTTTTAATTTGCTTTAAAATTGCAACAAATTTGTACGCCATGTTGCTTGTTCATCTTTTATAGACAAATAAAGTTTCTCCAGAAGTTGCACAATTCGTTGAAAATCTTTGTTGCTCTTAAAAACATTTTCCCACATGTTCTTCACAATTACATTTTCTCTCATTCCAAACTAAAGTAAAAAACCTTGAGAATTGTGTACATGTAATGTTGACTATAATAGAGATAGAAATGTTTAACTTTGTGCAAGTAACGTATCAATAGCGCATTGACTTTTGAATCACTTAGAAATTGATTGTGAGCATTTGGTCGTGTTGAAACTCGAGTAAAAGATTTTTGCAGGAAGAAATCAAATTTTTGTCAAACAGTTGTTGTGACATTGGAACATGGTATTTCAATGTTTTCGTAGAATTCTGTGAGAATATCATTCAATAGTTTCGTGATGGTATTTTTAGTAAACTGTAGAACGATAGTTTACTATCTTTTTTTTTCACTGTACATACGACGATTTGAAGCAATGCGTTGTGAAACCGATGTTGTTATCTTGAATCAAGCGTTTTTTTTAATTTTTCTAAAACTGTGTGAAAAACATAAAAACTAATCATTTTTGTGATGTTTATCTTTGCATAATGTGTTGAGCCTCACGATATAAGCAGTTCTTGCTGTCGAAACCTAAATTTTTATTAACACTTTTTCTATATTGAAAAATTGTTACGACATGAAGAACGTTCTGACCATCCATTTCTTTGCTTTACATAATACGATATGTTTCACAACTCGAACGTAATTTAGGTTCTTCAAAATTTAAGACCTTTAGCGACGGAAAAAAATGCCTCAGCCTAGTTGAAACATTTCAACAATGGTAGAATGCAGAAAAGTAAGTCATAGCTAAAACGAAGATATGTATTTCGGTTTGACAGGATTGTGCGAAAGGTGAAAACCAAGCAGTTTGTTTTTGTCGCTTAGCACAATACGTAAAAGAAAGTCTTAATTGTTTGAAAAAAAGTGTTATGTTTTCGAAACAAAATATTCCATCTTGTGGCATAAAAAATGCTCTGCATGCTTTCCATGGAATTGTTTACAATATTGTTGCATTGGTTACCCCGTTTTTAGATGGGATATGCACAACACAAAACGTTCTGCTAAATGCAAGTGGAACCTCTTAACATGCATATGAATAAACAAGAATGCAAGTTTCAATTGTGGTTGAAGCACTGGATAAATTTTTTTCAAACCGTTTGTTTTCAAGTTACGTGGTGAAAAGTATATTTACTTGATTATTTGCGTTGATAAAGTTTCGGCAAACATTTAATGAGTGCGGTTGGATGAGGCATGTTGATTCCATCAGCAATTTTCCTTAGCCGAAACAAGGTAAAGAAGTCCACAATGTTATTCGATGCAAGACTGTACAGTGCAATTAAAAGTCGGAGACTTGCGGTTATTTGATTGAGAATTTTTGTGAAATGCTTTCGACTTCGGCACACGGAAGGTGAAAGTGATAAATAGCCTAATAATGAAAATACCGTCTAAAGCAATAGATGTAAACAAATTTTCGTAAACATTGCGGTAACTACTGCTACCATCATCAGTGCATCAGCAGCTTTCGACTTCTTGAGTGATTTAATAATTTATCAGTAAACCTCAACATCAAAAGTTCTGTCACCAAGTTTAAACCCAAACTTAATACGGAAGTTTATAGGTAGTTCAATACGAAACAAAACCTCAGCAGATTTTGTATACTGTACTCAAACATATCGGATGCAACAATGCTAAAATAAAACATTCGCATAAAAAACTTCAGACATTTGAAAACCTGTCTCTTTCGTCAACAAACCGACCAATTGCTCCTCCCCTTAAATTTCATGCATCACTTCGTTACTTTAGGTTGATCTGTATTTTGTCTGAAAAATAAAACTGAATAAATTGTTGACAATGTAACTGCAAGCGAATTTTAAGCTGAACGCCTTGTTTCTGCATATAGCACTTCATTTTATTCGCAACAGCAGCTTTGTGTAGAACGCAGCTTCTGTAATCTGCATCCCAAGAGCTGCGTATTAGGATGTTGGACAGTAAATTGAACATTGATCAAAACTTTAGCTTTTGAAATGCTTTAGCTTGAGCACTTCGTTGTCCTGTTAATGTGTCCGATATTTAGGCATATCTTTCCGTAGTATCATAGAACTTTTGGAATCAGCAAGCGAGATTTGTTTAGTAAGAAACAGGGCTTTGGAGCCGAAGTCCGAGCAATTTTGGATGGCTTGAGCCAGAACCAAAAATTTTTAGATGGTGGAACCGAAGCCGGAGCCTGATATTTGTGTTCCCGTTCCACAGCCGTAGACGTTGTGCTGCTGTGGTCACATCATACAGCCCATTACTGTGATTGCTAATCGATACTACGACTACAGCTTAAACGCATGCATGACGTAGTCACAATAGTCAGTTGCCAGTAGTAGTCTTAGTGAGTGTGCAGGGTGTGCAAGGGTGTGCAAAATGGGGGCACCCATTTTCATTTTACGCGCCTTGAGGGGGTCCCCATTTTTTGTTTACGCGCTTTCAAAATTTTATGACATTTTCTTGATGATTGTATTTTTATTATATGCTAATGATTACACAATAAAATTTAATTTGCTTTCTTCTAGGTTGTTATTAATGATATGTTTTAACACATTTGAATTTTCAATCTGAACATAAGAAGCCAAACTGAAATGATGAAACATAAATAGCTTTCTGTATCATCAAAGGACAAGCGGCCCCAGTCAAAATGTAAAAGATCCCCAACCAAGATTCAAAGGGTCCCGCAGTAAAGGATAAGGAGGCCCATTAGTTTTCAGTTAAATATAAATAGCCTGTCTACTGTATATTCAAAGACAAGGGGCCCCAGACAAAAGGTAACATGGATAAGATGCCCAAAAAGATATGGATTCCTCAATCAAATTTTAAGAGGTTTCAAATCAATAATATAGAGCTCTGACTTCTNTGAATTATTTTGCTATCAGCAGCAAAATTTAACTGGTAGCTTACCATTCTTTCTTATAAATCTAGTAATTACCCAGTGTGCATATCCTTTCAGCAAAACACCATGCACAGAAAGTCTCTGCAATTAACCTCATTTTTAAGCACATTGTCCACCGAAGATTTGTAGTTTTGTGATATTAACGTGTGAAAGTTTTTACTGCCACA
>JGI24159J19872_10003692_pt1 | contig 19195 bp, 10 predicted proteins | sample Ectturendosymbi4_FD_19872 | JGI IMG/M metagenome (IMG submission 19872) | reverse complement strand
AAACCGTAAAGTGATCCCGGGATGGAAAAGCAAATGTTCACTCTTCCCTCATTACTTTAAAGCGCTCGGATAAATGCCTACAAAAACGCTTTATTTGTTTGCAAGAGGAGATGCGCGACATGAAAACGCACAAAGGCTGCGTGGCAGGCAGCTTGAAAGCGCTAAAGCAAGATACTGTGGAACAATTTAGAATGTGTTATTTGCAGAGCAGTTTATCACGGTGCGCTAGCGCTTGAGAATGCCTTTGTCATCTTCAATGAAAGCTATTTTCGAAATGCGCGAAGCATACCACGATGGAGCAGAAAGCTTCGGCAAACCCGTGTGATGCAAACCGAAGCGGCTCAGAGAACATTCAACCCTACGGAGCTGATCAGCCGTGACCGCTCCAATAACGTGATGACGTGATTCAGCTTCCGAACCCCCAATGAAACCGCTGTCGTTGGTTGCCACCAGCGCAGCAATCGTTGTCAAAGCAGCCGCGCGGCCCCGGCGCAAGCAAGCGGAGATGGGCGCCGGGTTAAGAGTCGTGACACTCGGAAAGGAGTGCAAAAGCGAGTACAATATGACGAAACTAGCCTGAAAATAAAACTACGAGATGCAGACTGGTCATGACATCGGAATTAACTCTAATGCGGAGGCACTGACCGGTTGCAATTCGACATTTTGGCACCGTAGCAACCGTTCGCATGAAACGAAGCAGCACGCTTGCAAGTAAGCTTAAGAACAGGACAGGCCGACAGACACAACTTCCAACCAAATACGACGACGCAGGCAACTTCATTCCCGGGGCAAAGGTTGAGTCAAGGAAAGAAATATATAATTTCGTTTCTGGCATTCAAGCAGAACGAGGTTTTGCTTCAATCCACTCTCTAGGCGCGGTCATCAGCAAATCGACATGTCAAAACGCACCACCACGCACATATTGGAAATTTTGTCACTATACAAGCGATGAAGTTGGCGTGAGTCACCTAGCTACCTTAACGAAATTTATATACTCATAAACGACAGTTTAATTACTACTAAACAACAGTTTTTTCAAGAGCTCATGGTGCGGTGAGTTCGTAGCCATTTTAAAGAAGCGTGTTTATGTGTCTACCAGGAACGCAACAATTTTCCCTGAAAGAGTACCTGGACCTCAAAACAACAAAAGTCAAAATGCTAAATTCAACATTGCTAAACAATTTAGGACGTTAAAGCCTACAATCATCGCAGTATTCTTATTCTATTGAGATGTGAATGCATTACCACGACTCATTTTCGTTTAAGATTTTTACCGTGGTAATTAATCAAGGATCACCCGCATAACAAATTATAATTAATGAGAAAGTCGCAATCCAGTCGATAAATCTCTTCTAGGGTTAGTAACGACTTATTGACTCANTTCATCTCACATCATGAAGTGAGCGAAACACAGCCGAACATGACAGACGTTTTTTTTTGAGCGAGTGCACCAGTGCANCAGCAGTGCAAACCTTGCCAGGCATCTGGCCCGGTTCTGCGACCAGCGTTTACGNGCAGATGCAAAACGACCACATAAAACGCATTCCTTGCACGATCGACACTGCTGCGATGGCGCGATTAGAAGAAGGCCTGTTGCAAGCACGTCACATACCGCTTAATTAAAGATTCGCAGATGCATCACTCGCGATGCTGTGAGATACGGCAAGAAAGACAAATGCCGACAAGAGCGTTGGCACTGGTGTTGATAGTACGAGTGCCAAAGTTCAAGATTTCATTAAGCCGTGTTGCAAGTCTCCGCTGGAAACCATGCCCCGTTAACGACCGCAGCTGAAGGCAACCCTGGTCACAGCATCTCACCACGAATTAACGATCAATTACCATTCGACCAAACTCACAAAACCCGCTTTTTCTGCGAAATAGCTGTTAAGCGACGCGGTTGCGACGGCTTTATTACTCACGCTTGCTCCAAAGGGACGTTTCAAAACCGTGCGGCGCAATTTCTTTCAATCTTTCCGCTGTTCGCCGAGAACGGCGGTTAAAACACCACTGACAAAGTCCAACAACAAGGGGCTATTGTTGATCTATGTTGATCATAATCCAACAACGATGACTTATAAGTTAATCATCGCAGATTGCAATGAGCAGCCGATTGCGCAACATGATGAACTTCATCGGTTGCACGTCCTTTGCTGATGGTACTAATCACTACCGCCGGAGCGTTAAAGACCTGGTGTGAAAGTAGTTTGCAATTACAACTTGAAGCTCGTGCCGGCTTAGGGTGTGGCGCAAAATTATTGCCACAGCGAAGCCTTTAAAGTTATATTACTTTCTGCAAATCAGACAGGGCCGCGACAAAGTCTGTCTCGACTTCGACAGCACTGTCTAAATCCGAAGCACCGCGGTCGGTTGGAAATACGCATGGACCACAAACGCAAGCAAAAGGGCTGGTTGTTAATCCGATGTCACTCACAAGTTTGCACAAGATTTTCGCACTGAAAAGAAATCGTAAGGGCCTGTGTACGTTAAGGCTGTCGCTCAACGATTTTCATCGTTTGTTTTAATTTTAAACTGAGCAAGCAAACCAGACACGTCCGCTGAAAAGTGGAGATGCTTGGGTGGACGCGGGAGCAGATTGGAAGGTTGAAAAAACGCTCTTGGGAGAAACAGGGCAGCGGCGCAGCAGTGGCGGCAACGCGAACCTCGGAGTCACGTCTATCAGATAGGCGAAGCACAGCGAAGAAAACCGCTTTCTCAATGCACCAAAACCGATAATAACAAAACAGAGCAATCCGCCGCGATTCTCCAACAACGCACCGACAGCGTTGTCCCAATACGGTTGCGCGAAATACCGCGTGGAAGCGTTTCTCCACAGGGTCGACCTGATACGGTGCGATCGGCGAATATGAAAAGGTTTGGACGCCAGCAAAAACAAGGTCTGAAGCAGGTAAACAGGACGTCCGATCACCCTGCTGCACAAGCGCTTGTCTTCAGGGCGTCGCAGACCAATTGCGCCCTATTACAGCGCTCCGACCCTTAAATGGCTGATGGCGATCGCGACCGCGCCGCTGGTTATTCACGATTATCATGAATGGAATTTCCGAATATAAATCCGAACGCGAAGCTGCAGCCATGTTTGCNGCCCTGCACGNGCCAAATAAACGATACTCTCCCCTAACAGATATANGCGCGGCGGGGGAATTTGCTGTGACGTGAAGATTGTTTCAAAACGAAGCGGCGGGCAAAGCAGTGTCAATGGAAACGCGGCTTATATTTGGAAAGGCAAGGGCACCTGGTGGTGACAAGCGGCTCATAGTATGGCCGGAAATGATGCTTCAGGCGACCAGAAATGATCAATCTGGCAACCCACCAATCAAGCGCAACACACCGTGATTAGACATGGCGAAACAACAGCATCTCTCGGAATCATCGACGCAGCTACAAACGGTAACAGGCAGCGGTGCTATGACGAAAATAACACAATCGCAGGAGCACAGATTCAGAAAAACCCTGATTTCCACGATTTCGTGCGAAAGTTTTCAGCAGCATTGCTGATCTGTAATGACGGAGAAGCGCGTTAGAGAATGGCGATCTATTCAGGGCAACGCGATTCGCGCTCCGCCAAACCTCCGGGCGCCTTATCAATTTCGCTGTGCCAGGGGCGCTCGTGCGTCACGCCGCCAAGATACCACTAACGCAANCACGCAAACGACCATTTGCACATTATCCGCGGCAGATTCACACAGGAGTTTGTCTTGCAGGTATGGGAAAAGTGCAANAAAGTCGTATTTTTAGAACAGACAATGGGGTTGGACATTGACAATCAGAATGGGAAGATACACGCGACTGAAAGCGTACGACATCATCACTCTGGNATGAAACCAGCGCCGACCAAATGAACCGGGCGTTCCCTCGCTTATTTTTGTGACATACCTGTGAGCGCATAAAAAATCAAAAGGCCAACTGTCAAGGCAGGCGGCAATTTCGCAAAGGTGCCGATGACAAAACACAGGGTGCATGAACGAAATAATACACATCGCAGTGGCAAGCCGAAGCTTTGCTGAAAGGGGCCAGCCCATATCTGCTGCCAGGGCGTATTCTGCTCACGCCCGAACGCGACAGTCGCTGCATTCGCCGAACAGGACTGCAGCGAAGCTCACGTGCAGAGGAGCCGGTACTTAACGCGAAAGTGTTGAGCAAACAGAAAAAAAACAACGGGCTGAACTTTACAAAATACCGCGTTAGGAACAGAATGATCACAAATTGGACGACTGCGCGACACGAAACGGCTTAATTGACTGTATGGACTCGCGCTGCGAACTCGAGCGCGCTCGACGCAGCACGCGAACATGACCCAGTTAACGTCATCGCAGCCATCGCAACTGCGTCCGAGAGACTTTCACGACGACGAATTTGCACACACGCCAAGCAACAAATGGCGACCTCAGCTCGCATCCGGCTTTACTAACGCGCGCTAATTGACAACACGCCGGGCGAGCACGCTCGACGGGTCGTCGTTTCAGAACACACGAAAACAGTGCTAATGAAAATATTCGCTGGCGACAGGAAAAATATAAATGTTTTTGTGCAAAGCTGCCGCTAACGACCTCGGCACGCGCACTTTTCTGGAGAAAGCGCTACGGTTCACTGACTTACATTGCCAGACTGGCAGGAGAGAAAGCAGACGGTTTCATCCTGACGCTACTGCGCATGCGCTGGTGCACGATCTCGTGCGAGGATTGCTCCATGACGTCAGTCATGTAGTGAAGTGTTGGCTTGCTGCTGGTGGTCAACATCTGTCGGAAAATAAAGCAGGGCAGTCAGTGTCATTTCATTGGCACGGTGCCGTCGCGCTTTTGAAGAAATAAAGGCGCTTTGCGTTATTTGAAAATACAATGATTTAAAATCCAAAACTCCAACTACGCCGTGTAACGTCAGATACGACCGTTTAAAGGTTTGTTTAAAGAAATCTGCCCAACATGGTAAGAGAGAAGTAGCGCCTTGAAAAATTATTTGCTGTTGGCCAAAATAAAAAAAAAAAACATAGTTTGGCGCAAATATTTGCGACACGCGCGGTCACCCGTTTTTAAACGGAATGACGTTCGGCNAACTGGTTGGTGGATCGTGTTCGGCGATAGAGTGGGGGAGGCCAAACCNAAGCGTGCGGTCGTTGCTGAACGCGAACAANAAGAAACCGCATCACGTTCACTGCTGTTTATTTCGGGATGTTCTCAATCAACAAGNGTATGCAGGCGGGTAACGATCGCTGTAAGGAACTATCAGCAACCAGCTCAATGATCGACAGCCGCAACCAATGAATATTCGCTTTAGCAGAAAAACGTGACCATTGCCGCCATTCCAACTACAAGAAACCCATCATAAAAAGTTCGTCAAATGTCAACTTTCTCCTTGGTGACGCGTACGTGACCACCGTAATGTTTACCGAGGTCAGACATGTGTTAATGCAAACACTGCGCATGGCAAAAACAAAATTAATTAACAGGCACTGTGTTGTTTGCCAACTTAGATGTCACTCAAGTGCGCACACAAGCTTGATTGATGGACTTCCGTGAGTGACACTGAACATGGTCAACAGGTGTTGGATCAAGCCACGGACATTATATTGGTGTTTAGGTTCGTCTGATGATAGCGACGTTTATCGACTTAATCGCTACTCTCATGCACAGAAACAATCAAGGGCGTGACGTCGACTTCGCACGCCGCCATCTTGCAACGTCATCTCGGATGGCCGCACGCTGTCAGTGACGTCGGGCGGAAAAGGCTATCTAATCGCAAGGTTCGATCGAGATCGCAATCAAGGAAAATGTACCGGAGCCAAGGTTTGATCTCCTTTGATTATATCTCTTGTCAGGTCTGGATGCTCTTGCTGCAAGGAGTTGGCAGGGAAGAATGAAACGTCCGGAAGCAGAGGTTTGGGAGAGATTTCCGGATGAGGAATCGTTGTCTTTTTCTGCAAAACATGCCAAGCCCTGTTAGATACGCGAAACACACAACATGACCAGCAAACACCTAAAATACCCAGACCCAACGCATGTGAATGCTGGCATAATAATCCGCACGGAATGACTTACAAACAAAACCTGTGGGGTTTTCCGACACCTCGTCAATCGAAAACGCCCAACGTCTCACCCTGAACGCATAGTTCCATCTAAAACCCCGAATTCACGAACCATTTACACCTGATTGTCGATCTGAAGCAAGGCCGCGCTTCGAGAAGGATAACTGACCGCAAGCGCTATGACGCTCGTCTCAGAGAGCAGAGCCGCAAACACCTTTTCTAATAATATCGTTCCAGGAGCACTTTGCCGAACAAGATCACTTCACCTAATTACGTGGCTTACTCTTTCAGGGTGCGGCCACCTATAATGGATTGCGCTTTTACTGAAACCGTTTTGCAAGCGACAAATATTTTGGGTGGAAAAAAGGTTGGACAAGCGAAGCCGCGGTTTGCAAGCAAAAAAAAAAACGGTTGAAAATACGCTCGAGTACAACAAGCAGTTCCGTCACTGCCAAAGTTAATCGTGCAATCTCTGAAAAACAAGGAGTGACTTGCAAGAAGGGGCGCTGTGTGGAAGATAAATGAGCATCGGGGTTGTTCCCGCCGCCAGTGGTGGGAGGTTTCGCAGCGAAACGTGCGGCCACTCAGGCGCGCCGAGTCAGTTTAAAAACCCTAGGACCACGTGATCAATGAAGTCGAGAGATGGCAGGAGTTGCTTTGATAAATGGAACCGCGGTATCAGCAAAACAAGCCGCGGAAAGCGGAGCGGGTGGGGTTGCTTGCTACAGACTGGTATGGGACGAACGGACAACCCGGAATTCAATGTAGATTCTTTGATTTGGAATCCCGTCGGATGTGCAACGACAGTCAAAAAGGATTTGACGAATTCACTTTCGAGTTGTTTGAAACCCTTAGAGCAGTGGTTTTCAACCTTTTTTGTACCGCGACCAATTATAGCAACCCACTGAAACCCAACGACACCCAGCTAAAACTCGGATAAAGCAAATATAACAGGTGTGTACATGAAATATCTGCTAGCAACCCCTCCAAAAATGGTTCACGCCCCCAGGTTGAAGAGCACTGCCTTGAGCAATGATTGCAAAAATTCTATCTACTCGCGTAACATTTTCACACTTCGTACAGAGTTCTCGTGCTACCTACATTTACAAAACTTCAGAACTCGCAAATAAATAATAAACGGGAAGAACGTTTAATGAAGACCTTTGGACGATTATCAGTTAGAAGTTGAAAACCTCAAAATTGAAACAAAGAATATACACCACACAATTTTAATGAGATGGACGAAGTTGCCTTTTCTGGACCTGTTTGTCGGTGCTAGGAATCACTTTGGTGACAGCGTATCGGAAATCACGCTCAGACGCAGCAAGAATTATCCAGCAAGACGTCAATGCACCAATGCAGTAGATGGTGAAATTTCATATTCTACGTCGTTGGTGTGAATTGAATCAATGTTTACGACGCTGACTAGAAGAACCTTTATGATTTCTAATAATCCCAAATCAGTTTCACGCGTACCACCTGGAAGATCTTCTGGTACCACAAGTGGTACGTGTAACATGGAACAATTGCCTTAGTTAGACCAACAGTGACGAGCTTTCAAAATCCAAAATCCTGCGCCGTTGAAGCAATGCTTAACTTTATCACAGCTCAAACCGATTAAAAAAAAACTTGGAACAAGTCGAAGGGCATCCCCGAAGAAGAGTGAACGAGCTTGTGGCAGAGGAAGCGGAAGTTTGGCAGCGCAACTACCGACGACCTCGCGACACAAAAAAGCACGCCACAGGTTTACGCAACAACTGCCTGCATGCAAATCACTGCTTGCTGCGACCTACGTTGAGGAAGCGATTACCAGCCAGCAGCATGAGTGAAACAGCGGAGTGCGAAAAAGGGAGTATGTGGAACAAAATGATTTTATCTTGCTCTTAATATTTCACACAGGCCAACAAAAAGCTCTTTTCCTCACCTTTTCCGGCTCGCTTGTTTCTTTAGTTTCCGGTTCGGCGGGAAAGGTAGTTTCCTTCACTTTGCGCTGGTTGACGTTCTCCTTGTTCTCGTCGACGCTCGGCGACACCCTGGCTCCCGTTGCGACCACTTCCTCCGTGCCCGTCTTGCCACGATCGTCCTGAGCGCTTTGTAGCGGCTTGAAGACGTTCTCATAGGGCCGGCTGGCTCCGATCGGGTGGACGTTCTCGTAAGCGGGCGCTCCGCTGGCCTTGGTGTCAGCGGAACCGTTCGGTTTCGATTCCTGCTCGGAATCGGATGAGGAACTGAGGATGTAGGTTACTTCCTTGTATGTGTCATCGGTTGTCGGCGTCTCCGGCGTTTCCTGCACGTCAGAGGCGTCCTTTTCCGCAAATATGAGGGAGACTGGGGCGGCGGCGGTGGTTGAATTGTTCGCGCAAAGCTTCTTCGACATCGGCGACAGAGCGCTGACAGAACAACACTCGGTTAGCAAGGGAAAGGCAAACTGCAGTAATAATGGAAATGAAACAAAGGATTTCTTCACACGCTCAAACGACACATCCAATTAAACACAGCAACTTCCTGCTCTCAAAACACATTCATCCTGCACGATTCAAAAAAAGCTGAGGCCTGCTTACGGTCTGTTGTTCGTTCGAGTCGAAACGTGCGTATATGCAACACGTGCAAATATTTTAAAAAAACAATGCATCAGTTGCTTTTTCCCAACCAACCTCACTATCAATGTAACCTTCGCATGGGTCGTAAGTCCTTGAGCAAACTTCCCACCAAATCCTTTTCGGTCAATACGGTACTGCGTTGACCAACCTTGCAGACAAGCTTTAATTAACTTCGTTCGAAAGCGCAGTGTAGCGACAACTTCACAACGCACTTGCAGCCATTCGTGGGCAACAAGAACAGAATAACAAACAACTCTATCAATCAAGCTTGTTTAGCCGCATATTCTCCGATTGCGGTTAAAATGCGCGCAGTTACGCAAGCTGGCATGAACTCACAGCAGTCACCTTACGATCTGCGCCATCAGGTCCATTTCATCGCCTTGCATTTGTCCAGAGCTTTTCATAACTTTATAACTGCCTCGCGTTGGGCCAGCTGCTGAGATACTATCTATTGCGGAGAGCCTCTTCGCTGACGCAGGCCAAATTGAAGGTACTGCGGGCGTGAGCAACGAGATAGGGCAGCGCGAACGCAATTGCTTCCTTGCACCTGATCAGCACGCTCATTGCTGCGCACGAACCTAAGCCAGCAAAGTCACATTGCTCGCTTGTGGCTTGCTTGAAAAGGAAACTGACGCACGACTTGCTGTTCCTGTGATGACGTAGCGGGCCACAAGGGTCGGAAACTTGATGACTGTTTCGCATGATAAAGATGCGCGGCGCCGGACGCTATACAAGGAAATTGCATGAACGGACGCAGGCTTAATAAAGGCAGACTTTGCCGGTGCCACGCTGGGTTAGTGCAGGGACAATGACGCTCTGCGCGCGTGTTGCGCTGTCAGTGAGACATAACAGGTTGATGAGCGAAGTGTTGGTCCGTGCTAAACACGCAGGCAATGTTCGGTAGTGACGCGGTTTATCCAGCTTTGCACGCACCTCGACTCTTAGAATAATTATTATCAGCCCTTGCGCCCACGGGGACGCAACACACTCAAGACGACGAGATGTAAGTACAAACCTGGGCGCAGCCGAGGTCTTTTCTGGGATCTGGGGCGGCGGGGGAGGGGGCGGAGGCAGAGGAAGGTCGGAGAACTTCTGCTGCGATGACATCCGTTTCAACGCCTCTTGTGCTTCGCTTCCGAGGGGGTCGGCAGGAGGAGGGGGTGCGGGGAGGGATTTGGGCATCTGCGCCACCTTGTTTTTAAACGAGGACGACCGTTTCACTTTTTCGATGATGGCCGCGACCCGATCTTCGTTCGGGATCGGCTTCGGTTCGGGTGGTATCTTAAATGAGGGATCGTCCATTTTCGGCGCCGCACGCGTCTGATCTTGGTCGATCGACGTCTTCGAAATCAGTGGCGAGGCATTGACGCGCATTTCAAACGTCGCTCTCTGCTTCGTCTCCGACGCAGGTTCTTTGCCGCCATCTGGTGGTGACTTGACCACAGGAAGTTTAACGTGGCTTTTTTGACCTCGGACCACGCGGTAAGTCCCGCTGTCGAAGAGCGCGTGACGCTTGCGAGTCACCTCTGTCGCTTCCACCTTGGAATCTTCGGCGTCTGGTACTTGTGAAGTTGAACTGGGAGGCGGCGCGCTGTTAAGATGAAAAAATGACAGCAAAATGCATACACCCGTGGTTCCACATTTTGATGGTACAAACCATTTAACACACATCCGTTCAGCATCTCGTGCAAAAGTATTCGACTAAAAACATGAAAGGAAAGTGCACACTAGAAGATGTTCACGGCGGATCGTCATTAACTACAAGATTTATCGTTCGTTGCCATTGTTCTCAGCAAGAGATTAATACTGAAATTGCCAAGTGCTTGATTCATTGTCTATGAAGAAACTTACGGGGTGTCGTTGCTACGCAACGGTGAAGGCTGGTTTTCTTCAGCAATTGGTTCGCTCGCCTCGTCCACAGTTGGGAACCTTTCCGCGGACGCCGTGGACGAAGACGAGAAGGACGACATCGTGCTTATGGTGGTCGTCGAAGACGTGGTGCTGCTGCGGTGCGAAACAAGGAAGATCACTGACTTGGAAATTCCGTCACAATGCGACCTTCGCAACTTCAATCAATGGGTTCTAACGGAGATTTACGGTTGACTTAACGAGCGCAGTGGCACAAAATGGCAAAAGTAAACGAAGTATTAAAGCCAGTTACAAAAAACAATATCAATGTCTGCAAACAACTAAACGGTATGCAACAGCAGTCTTGTTATGCGACGCAATCACATTATTTCGTTGCGCGCGTTTTGCTGTGATTTTCAAATTGCCACTGAAACTGACGACACTCGAAGTTTATAACAATAAGAAAAATCATCTAAAGCGCACCTGTTCGACAGACGCTGCCTGCTGTGCCGCAATCTAGGTGGGGGTTGGACGGCTGCATCCTTCCTGACATTTCCCTGCGAAACAACACGCAAGATGGTGAAACGTAGTTTTTTTTCAAACTACAATGCAACAACAACATCACTGAAAGTTTAACAGACAAACGAATGGCCGGCAGTCAGCAGAGAAGAAAAGCATTCTGAGACAAACAGTCACTCAAAAGCATTCTGAGACAAACAGTCACTCACTGTGTTCGATGGTGACTGGGGTGGAGTGATGGGGCTCGACTTGGAGCGATCTCTTCCGCCGCCTGGCGACAGTTCGGAGCGATCGCGCTCTTGCTCAGCGCCATCAGCTGGCGATCTAGTTTTTTGCTCTGCACAATAAAGAGGACAAACATTACTGCGAGGTCAGGGCAAGCTTGTAAGGCAGGCAGCCGGAGAAGTAGTCGGTCGGTTGCCAGCTAAACTTCAAAGCACGGGAACACATGCAGAACCGCTCGTGATCACCTTCCTGTCTTGTTTTTTCGGCGAGTCCGGTGTTTCTCAAATCTAGCGAACCCCCAAGTCATTGCGTTTATTTTTTGCGGACCTCCGAATATTATAAACAATGAATGAAACAATAGACGGCGTGCACGTGAACGAAATACACCGACCTTTTATTCATGTCAGTGCACATGCAAAGTTTAGCAGAAAATTCGGTGGACTACCGCACTATAAAGGTAGCACTGGAAATACCTGGTTAGGCTGGAAAATTCCTTATTAGCACTGGAAATACCTGGTTAAACTACTACATTATAAAGGTATCACTGGAAATACCTGGAGGTGCATGTCAGATTACAGATGTAGTCCGATTAAGCTGAAGAATGGCACAATTGGGCGGATAAAAACTAGCGGACTTTCTTGATTGGAATTTGGTTCACGGACCCCCAAAAACACAATCACGAACGCTAGTTTAAAACCCCTGCACTGGTCGCAAGTTACACGTCACCCATTTCGAAGCAAGACACACCGGCATATGCCCCAACTGCAACGCTGATTCGAATTTTTTCTGCCACGTGTTTCCGTGTTCGAACTAAGACTTCCACCCTTCCACCAAAATGAAAAGTCAGCCGGATATACCTTGTGCGTTTTCATCGGCCAGATTTTCCAATGACGACGTCCTGCCTCTTGGAAAGCGTCGATGGTCGTTCAGGTTGGGAGAACTCAGTTTTCTGCAATGCACAGTCGAGAAAAGTTGCTCGGGGGGTAAACGTCTTCCCGGCCGCTTCCTACTACTCATTGCGAGACTTCCTGACCAATCACAAACAGAGCCTAACGCAGCATCTTCAGAGGTCACGATAGCAACCTAAACTCCCATTGCTAGCTTGTGCTATTCGAAAACCATGGCATGTTGTGAAGCATGAATATTTGCAGAATATTGAAGACGATCTGTGGAACATGCGGGGACAAGAGCAGGCAGTGTCGAAGCGATTTCGTTCCACAGCCAACAATCGCGCTCTTTGCCAGGAATAAACGCTCTGCACAAAGTTCTTTGTTCCTTATCATTTACTTCTACAAACGGACCAGGGACATTTTTGCGAAATAAAGGAACTTCAGATCAAGGAAAAACTTTCCGATTTCGCACGGAACAAGGCATGAAACGTTGATGTGTTCAAAAAACAATCAAACATTAGAACAGCGAGCCTGTCACGATAGTTAAACACGAGAAACTCACATTTCAAACACTGCCTTCGTTGCACTGAAGTTCTTCAGCTTGCGCACGCTCGCGCCGTGAACGTTTCGTGACTGCGTCGCAGAGTGTTCAGACTTGGTTGGAGTGGTCAGATCCCCGAACGAGCTGTAAAAGTTTAATAAAACGGACCGGATTGATTTGTAGGCAAGGACGACTCAGCACATCAGCTACTTGATTCTTTAGCGACAGAAACATACCAAACGAGGCAGCACTTCTCATCACAAGAAATCGAACAGCGGGAGTACCTTTGTTTCGTCATGCGGTTGTCGCTGTTCGGCGTGTTCTCATCCTTTTTCCTTCGTTTGTCGGTTTCGTCGCTGTGTGACGTATGGATGCTGGTTGATGACGTGTACGTTTGGTGCAGAGATCCACTGCTGCTGCACACATGTACAAGGGAGCTTCATCATCAATGGCAGGAAAAATCAACTCCACGCAATTTGCGGGAACTAAATTAGGGCGCTTGCACATTTGGCAATTTCGACATTCGCTGCAAATAATCCACGAAATGGAGTGTTAGCAGAAGTCTTGCTAATTTATCCGCGCTGCGTTTCGTCATTTCCGCTTATGCGTAATGACTCGATGGCTGATCGTTACCACAGTAACCGTGGGCAAGCTGAATAGGCCTGGCATCATGCAAAAGAACAATTTAGACTGAGGTTTTGCCGGGATGAGTCAAGTCAAACCAAATTGAGCGCCGAGTCGTACTTAGATTGGGAAATGCAGCACAGCGCTTAATTTTTGGCCGATCTAACACCGAAAATAATTTTTCATGCAAAGACAACTACGATAATCTGAATCACAACTTTCTATCCGTGATTTATTTCTGATTAAGAAAAAAATCTTTTCACTTGCTTGAGACACTTAACAGAGCTTAACTTTTTGAACAGATTCGATGAAGAGCTAGACTTGACAACTGTGCGACGCACACAATGTCCTCTATTTTCCGATTGAAAATTGTATTGCGATCCTTTTCGCTGTAAGCTTGGATCATACGCTAAGGACTGAACGCGAGACAGGTGTGACAAAACGGAACACTACATGTCACCTGTATGCTTGTAGCACCGTGGCGTTACGTCACTTTCAAACAGCGGGTTTAAAATTTTGTCAAGACCCTCCTTACTCTGTGCATTGAAGCAAACGTTAGTCTGCGAAGATAGTTGGAAGTAATGTTTTTGCATCAAGTTTTGAAAGTTTGCCCGCATGACAAGCACACTTTATACCAGACAACGTTTTTGCCTTCATCTTACTTGGAAATAACAGATTACGTTGGAGCAGACTAAGCATAACTTCAACGCGTAGTGTTCAAATATTTGTGAGCCTAGTACGCGGGGATGGGTGCACAAGGATGATACAAAGTGGCGGCGGCCGTGTGGAACACGAATCCACACGATTGAAATAATCAACATCCATTATAAACAAAGTTTTAACTAGTTAAAAACAAAGCCAGCCAGTGAAACAAACAACCCAACCTTTCGCGGGCCGCCTTGTTCTGCATAAAGCCAATCACCATCTGCTGGACCTTGGAATCGCTAGATGGCGCATTGTGATCAGGTTTGACGTCGATTGACACTCGGCGATTTTGCGCCAGTGCGGCTTTTTTGCTCGTCGGTGACGTGTGATCCGATTCGTCCGAATGGTAGCTTCGCATTCAATAACAAAGCAGAATGGGCGCATTAGAGGCCGGGTATAGCTGGGACCGGTCTCATCGAAACACAGCTATCTCAACGCACCGGTAGGAATTATTCCCTAGTGCAGGGCTTCTCAAACTATGGGTCGCGCCTCCAAATGGGGTCGCGAAATGTAATTTTGGGGTCGCGAAACAGATTGGCTTGACAAATCAGATATAAATGTTTTTGTGAACTAATGGGACGTTAACACGTATGATTAAGATTTAGACTATCCATCAATGGGGTCGCCCAGAAAAAAAACTTTTTAAAAATGGAGTCTCAGAACAAAAAAGTTTGAGAAGCACTGCCCTACTGCAGGGGTTCCCAACCTTTTTCTGACCATGTACCCCTTCAGCATTTCGACAGATGAGCATGCACCTTTAAAGTTTCTTATGACTAAAAAGCAGAGTAAAATAACAAAAATCCACTGGATTTTCAATAGAACTTTCAGATTTTAGAACTATAAAGGTAGATTCCATTTTTATGTCTCAAAGTTAATTCGTTGCGGCTGTACAATAAATGTACCCCTTGAGAGAGGCAAACGTATCCCCAGGGGTACATTTTCTTCAGGTTGGGAACTCCTGCCCTAGTGCGTTTTTGTGTGCGTCTACTGCTACCACGTTACAACAAGCCTTTGTTGGGAGACTACTTCACGATTTACAACCGAGTGGTAGAACTTAATAGAAGACCAGTATGTTTTTTTCACCGTCAACAATGAGGGTGTTAAGTACTTTTCAGCCTTACGGCAAGAACCCCATACATTTAAGCGTGTCATGAGCACAGGAAAGAAGTCACCCAACCTCTGCCATTACGAGATACACAGAAAAGCGTACGACAAATTGTCAAGTGAACGATGGAATGTGCCTTAAGTAGACAACAGTGGAAAAACGAAAATCAGCGTCGGAACACTTCAAAGCGGCTGAAACTGTAACTTTCGAGACAAACTATAGACATAGCAATGCGAAAAGCAGAATCCAAATCATTAACACTGGTAAAAAGTTCGTTCAAGACCACGATCACGGTAGTAGAAAAACTGAAGCAAAGGGGTCAAGCTTGGCAATTTATCGCAATCCCGAACATCCAGGGATGCACACATTTAGAGATTCAAGCACATCATGCGAATAGCAAACAAAATCTAATGTAAATAGGGAGACAAAAGTGCACAGTAATTGGACAAGGGACACAAGAGAATTCACCTGAAAACTCGAAAAAACAACGAAAGCTCAAATTAAACGACAACAAGTACATAGCAGAAGTTGGTTGGCATGCATACCTTGGGATTAGACCTCGAGGTAAGGATTCCGATTTTCTGGAGTAATACAGCGATGAATTATAAGGTGATGGTGCAACGGTGGCACGTTGTACCGGAGCATGCCTGGTAAAAAGAACACAGACCATGCATGCGAGCGAGTCCTGCAACGGCCTGTCTGTCAATCACAGTTCGGTGGCGATTGTCGGGGACATTAGCGAATGCCAGTTTTGCAATTCTAAATCCACCAGGAAGATGTACGGAAAGTTATGGCGGGGCGCCCGCACGTTATAGCTAACAGTTGAGGGGGTAATGTTTTTGAAAATCAGACGCTATTCGAATTACAAGAATGCGTCATGGTTAACGGCGCTAGGAAATTTTGAAGGCCGTGCACGTGATTGAATCGAAGTTATAATTTCACCGCTTAGTGAAGGCATGCATCGAGAAAAAATGGAGCTGACAATTTGAATTAAATGTCAATTATTGATTTATTATAATGAATCAGGAAGAGAAGGTGGGTGAAGCACGAAACGCATATCGAAGCGAACTGATTAGTATGAAGAAGTTACGGAACGCAAAAAAACACGCCCAGCGCAAAACTCGCATCAATTACGAATGCAACACTTCGTTGATTTCCATGCACCAAAGTCCAACGTTCAAGCTGCAGTGTCAATAATACGAGGCCAACAAGCCGGACTTCGTTCGCAAACGCACGCGCACACTCGACTGTCACACGGAAATCCAACACACGGCATGCCCACAACTATGCTGCTCACCTGTTCGGACGCGATCCGGACAGACCCGCCGACTTCGGGCGCGACTTAATGTGCGCGCCGCTCAATGGCGCATGAGAGCCAAACATCGGCTGACGATGCCCAGTTTTCGTTTGCGCTTCGTCCTCTATTTCGTTGCCGTGTGAACGAGACCTTCGGAAACGTAAGCGTGTTGCCAGCGGATGTGCTAATACACTGTCTTCTAAAGTGCTGCAACTCGGCATCACGAAGCATATTACAAGGCGCCGCGGTTGGTTTTAGACTGCCAGCACGCCAGGCGCGATAGCGAAGCTGGGCAGGAAGCACGCGGCAATAATGGGAGTGGTTTTAACGCGTCGGCAGAAAAGCAAATCGCCCGCAGGCTGCTACAACCTTGACGGTAAGAGAGTGTGGAGGCGCGACGACGCTCTTACTTCATTCGCATTCGATAAAAACCCAAGAAGTGCTGGCAAAAAAATGAACGCACAGCATGAGAGATTCCAACGCTACCGGCTCGGCCACTTTGAGAGTGTGGCGTATGAAAAGTGAGGTCCGGCAGCCTCAGGAGCAATGCCCATAAATGTTCACAATCGAAATTTCGTTAACCTCCACCAGCACTCAACAGACGACCGCCCGGCTAACAAGGCGACCGAGACAAGATGCGGAACCCAAGAAAATTTGCCAGTGCAAGACGCAAGGCAGTTAAGAGGCACTTTCGACGTTTTAATATGTTTGCTGTTGAGGTTACGCTAATGCGCCGTGTAACCGGTAGCGGAAAATTACCTTCCGTGGATGATGGCGGGTCGCGCCTGACTCTGGGTGAGCTTGCTAGAGGAGAAGAAACTCCGTTTCTGATCGAACGACTGAATCGACGGCGAAACGTCCAGGTCTTTACGCGTGAACGACGTAGCACGCAGCACCTGCAAGGTCGACGAACAGCTGATTGCACAGCATGGTTCACAGCAACAACAGCGAATTATCGGCTGCCGCAAAACTCCACGAATTCAAACCGTCAATTTCGAATCCACGTGCAAGCTCGCACTGTAGGACTCAAGCCCAGCTCATCCGTAACAACGTGAATAGCAAGACTAATTTGAAAACTGCTAACTAGCTGAAGGAAGAAGGTCGCAAGTGCTGCTGCAAGAATTGTGCGCTTTCACAGAAAAACGAGCCGATTCACAAGTGTCTTTTCCAGTATGTTGTAAATGCAAATCTATCTGCCTTGAGGAACAGCGATCAGCTGACTCAGCATCAGTGTCAGTGTCGCAACTGCTCGAATTGGTTGGAGCAAACGGCAGCTGCAGATTTAGGTGAATTTAACTTGTTACGTTTGACTATCACCGTAATTTACGGAGGATGACGGTGCCCTGCCGGTTTGAATTGGCGGTGGGGTGCGATTAGGTGCACAATATCCGCTTCCAGCACGATATTTCTACTCACTTGTCCAGACATATTCTTAATACTGTCGGCATATTTGTCGTGGACAACGAACGCGTCATCGTCTTCGTGCTGATCCAGATCCACCGACGGAAAGTCGTTTTCCCATCTGCATATCACATGCAAACCAGTCACGACGCACACGAGAGGTACTAAACATAGCACGGGACAAGCAATCGCACTGCTAGCAAACACCGAGCGGCAAACAACAGCTTGGTCTGATCAGCTGCGACTGAAAACAATATAGACAGCGCATATGGCTTTAAAACATCCATGCCAGCTGGTTCTATTAAGGGGCTTTGTGTCTAGCGAAAAATGAACAACCTGACAATGAAGATTTTACAATCGAGGACAACGCGGTGCTGACCACACATGACGTCAACAAGCAGCCGTTGTCGCCTTTGAATGACTAACCCCGATTTTGGAGTTGAATTCGCAGTGGGTTGGCTGCTCGCAGCCGCTGTCGTGACGGACGTAGGAGATCTTGCGTCAGGACCGGATTTCGACGCCGGCGGTTTTTCAGAGCTGGAGATCCAGAGCAGCTCGTAATTAGTGTTGGCGACTTTTTCGGTCAGACTGCGGTCTGACTGCAGCGAGCGCATGATGGAAGGCTGGTCGTCCTCGGCGCGGTCAGCTGCTTTAAACGACGCAATTGCATCCGCTTTAGTTCCGCCAAACTCGTCGGCTGTGTTCGCAGAAGCGACGCCCGGTTCGCCCGCGGGGGTCGGGTCGCGCGCCGCCCACGTGTTAAGCACCTCCGAGAAATCGGTGGATTTGCTCTTGCGGTGCACTTGTGGCGTTTTCCAGACCACGACCGACTTGCCTCGAGCCCTGCTCGCTTCCGACAGATCGCTCGAGTCGCCGCTGCCGCCCGAGCTCCGACTGCCCAGGTCAGGCGTCGCAGTCGGTTCGGAATGGGACGCTCTGCTGTGTTCGGGCGCTTTGCGGTGCACGGGGTCGGCGTCGAGCGCCGCCGAGACCTCGTAATGCGAATAGGCGTCTTTGAGCCGTTCGTAGCGCGCCGGTGAGGAGGAGGAAGGCTTCTGGCGCAAGTCCGAAGAACCAACGCGATCGAGGTCGTTCGGCTTAGGAGACACCGTCACGCTGGTTGCCACCACGTTAGTAGAGTTGCCGACCGACATGACCCCGAAGACGCGCTCCTGTCTGGTTCCGGAGCGTGCAGTTGCGCTTTCGCCGCTTTTACCAAACGACGACCGGGACGAGGCGGGCTCCTGAGATGGCTGGTCGTTCTTATGTCGAGAACTTGGCAGAGCTGGCGCGGAAATGGTTAACTTGGAGACAACGCGATCAGGCGATGTCGAATAGCGATGGAATTCATCCTGCGTGGAAAGGGCAATGGTTCAACGCGTCGGTAAAAGTACAGCCGGCTT
>JGI24159J19872_10003691_pt1 | contig 19196 bp, 12 predicted proteins | sample Ectturendosymbi4_FD_19872 | JGI IMG/M metagenome (IMG submission 19872) | reverse complement strand
CACGAATAAAGCACAGAAACAGGTAATCACGTGCAGGTAGCTAGTTTTATTGAAACAAAACATAACTTGCCTTTCAGGCTTTCACTCTCGCCAAGCCATTGCTTTCTTTTGTTTAGTCAAGAGAACCTCAACAATCATCCCAAAACTGTTCTTTAAGCACATTAGCCAACAGATTAACCCTAAGAGTGCAAATGTAATAAGCCAGGAAGCTGGTTTATAGGGATGCCGGGACAACGGTGCAGCATGAGGAGCAGTTAAAAATTAGGACAATGGATTATCACAAAAACAAACAAATTGTGACCAATATATGTTTGTTTCTGTTCAGCTACAGTATCGACCTCAAAAATAATAACATAAATTTGTTGCATCCACAATGCTGCATTGCCCTGAGCCGACCAAAGAGAGAGTCGAACAGACAACCTTCGGGATACCAGCAAAAGAGATTCCCAACTTGACTAGGTTAACTATGCTGTTACTGATACGTATTCAATGTTAAATGTGGCCTAATCACCATGGCAGGCTGGACAATGCCTCAGTCATTTCCCGCTTTCCAGCATCCCTGCTGACTTATGCTGTGCAGTAGAACTCGTCCAATTCGTCATCGTTTAATTCGTCAATTCGCTTAACTCGTCACTTTTTCGTCGGTCCCGGCAGAATCCCTATCTTTTGTGTATATTACTGTTCGTCTAATTCGCCATCCTCTAACTCGTCAATTTGCCCAATTCGTCACCTATTTCCATCCCCGAGAAGCGTTTTGTTCGTCTAACTTGTCATTTGCAGTTTCGCTTTAGATGTCTAAGCAGCAAGTACGTGTGGGAATTCAAACAAATCAAGGATCTTTTCCTGAGAATTATTGCACCTCGCAATTTGTTTATCGAATTTATACACGAGGTGCGACCCGACACCCCGTTGAGAACGTAGAAAAGTTTATTAAAGATTTGAAAGGTGCTGGATTAAATGGAGGACTCCAGTTAGAGCAGAGCAATTTATTGTTGTATTCAACCATAACGTAATAAACTTGTATTTTACTGCAAATAAGAGCGCTATGTATGCATACTAGTTACTATGATAAAATATACGAGCTTCTATGATAGAGTTTTCACCTGTTTGCATAATTTGTCACTTCGCCTAATTCGTCACTTTTTTCTAATCCCCTTGAGGTGACGAATTTGGCAAATTCTATTGTATTTTGAAGTGCTAAAAGTTAGGTGAGAATTACACACTGTTTTGTGAAAAATCTAGGAAATTTTTGTGAAATGTTGGGAATTTTGAACTCATCTTTAGGGAATTTCTAGTCAACATTTGTGGGAACCCTGGGCTGGACATGCTGGCGCACACCCCAGTTTGCAACTTGCAAGTTAGAATCTTGTTAAACTACACAAGAATTGAGAATGCGCATAAAGTACGCAAGAAAACTTTCTATTTTTCGTTATGTATAGAAGTCCAGCAAACTTTTAGTTTTCCTTTTTCCCTACTGAGACATTAGCAAATTTCTGAAAACTTCCTATGTTAAAAACGGCTGTTTTTGAGCTCGTTGAACAGTTCTACCGTGCTACAGCAATTGGTAATGTAGTCATTGCGATCAGCGCTTGCGCTGATCAGCCTTAGCAGACAAAATGAAGACAATTGTTTCGGATAAAGTGAACTGTCGCGGAACACAATTTTAAACATGTGTAGTAGACGGAGAGTCTGCAAAAAGTGGTGAGGTGGTTTCTGGACGCAGACAATAGTCGAAATTCCACCAAAACATAGTTATTACCTTTTAGCCCATTTGCAATGTTCCTTGAACTTCGCATGCGAATTTATTTCGTGGTATTTGCATTAAGTCGACAAATTAACAAGCAAAAAGTATGGGAAAACAATTAATCTCCTTTGCGCAGGTAATAAAGTTTTCGCAAAATATCAAGCTCAAGGGGGGTTTTGACCCCAAACTCCCCTTGCGTACGCCCTTGCTCCACAAGAATACAATTCCAAAAAAATGCAAACGGAGCGCGTGCTTTCATGGGGAATTTTCTTTGTGGTGAAGAAAGGGTAAAGCGTTTTGTGAATTTCCATTTGCATTGCATCGATCGCAACCTGAAAAAGGATAAGCGAAATGTCGACGTTGCCCCCCTGGAAAATTCTCTGTGGGCGCCCATGGTTTCGACATTTCTTTAGTGATGGTGTGGACCTGATGCTCTTAAGTTGATGTTTTATAGAAATTCTAACATTATTTTATGTGAATTGAATAAATTCTGCACCAAATTGTTGTAACATAGCGTGTAGAAAGATGAGAACGCAAGGAATTTCCTTGAAGGAAAGACTTCGTGCTTGCAAGGTGACTTTTACAGTAGCAAAGAAAGACGCAGTTAGCAGCTAGACAAGTGTAAAGTGTTATCAAATATAAGATCTAGGTCTTGCTACTATAAGGATTGTAAAATAGAAGGGTTTGAAACAGATATTTCAGAAGGATTTTCAGCCTTGGAATTTCCGAAGGCTGCAGCACAGCAATCAAGAAAATCCATGCTGAAGATGTATGGTTGCTATTGAAGAAATGAAAATGCAAACAAGTTCCTTGTTGTAGTTCAGCGACTGTAAAAAATATTATTCCCATAAATTAAGAGAGAGAAGTATAACTCTTTCGAAGATACTCTATAACAAATATACTCTTTTAATGCCTTTGTAGGTTTTCTACAGTTTACGATTACTTGCAATATACGCCCATATTTGAGCCTATGTTGAAAAGGTTCCGCTGTCGAACATCATCAATATTTAAAGTCAAGTAAAAGAAATGCAGTCTAATTATTTTTAGAGTTGCGCTGCTGTTCAAAAACAGCAAAACCTCTAACTGCTTCTACTTTTCAGTCGCTCTGCGCATTCTTCATTCCTACTACATGATGTTGCATGGTCAAAGTTTCGTTACAAAACAAACGCATAAATATGTACAGTCAGCCCAATGAAAAGGAATCGAAAATGGACGAATCAAGCACCAGATTGATTTGTTCAGATGTAATGATAATGGTGATGGTTTGTTCATGCATTTTTGTGACTCAAATCACGAACGCAGCAAGAAGAAAAACAACAACATCAAAGAGCAGAAATTAACTTGATTGATGATTGTGTTCTACCACGTTTGAATCACAAAGGATTGGCGAGAAACCATATGAATCAAGTTCTCAACCAGCCCTGTTGCTAGCACAAATAAATTTGCAATCGAAGACGTTTCACATGCAGTGAAAGAAAAATAACAAAATGAATCGAATCAACGTCAAATAAAATAGGTAAACAAAACAACAACAAAAACAGGAGAAAAGCATGCCCAACAAAAAACAGGAGAAAAGCATGCCTATGTACACTGTACAGCGGGGTGAGGTGAGCCACTGTAAGATAAAATATAAAAGGGAAAAGAGGGGCATCAAAACAGGATTACAGAAAAATGACGAGCATACGAAACGAAAATCAACAGGAATTTTGTCAAGATAACGGGACGTTTTTATATTGTTTTCCAAATAAATAAGTCCGAAAGAGATTTTACATTTTAAGGAATATCGGACCAAAGTATGGGACCAATATACTTCATTTTTCTAATAATTTTTTTATGGATTTGCCGCAGACTCATAGACTCATCGTCCATATCACAAGCATAATAGAATAACACAAGAGCACAAAACGGTTAGTCATAACGCATTACAGAGTAGGTGTTAGCACACAACCAACACTGGAAGGAGCAAAATAATTTTAACAGCGTCCCATCTATAACGTCATTCACTTATTGTCATAAGTAGGGCCATATTTTATGACCGAAAAAAGTTGAAAATATTACTTTATTTTTCAGAAAATATGACTTTATGTAACCAAAAAAAAAATTTTATTTTTTCAATACGTTTCTGATGCGTCCCTGTTGCTACATGCTGTTTAACTAAAATGCGCTTCTCGTGCTAATGCAACAACACACTTGGCAATACAGTTCCTCATCAGATGTGGCTGTAAACTCCTCAAAATCGTTTCTGAGGAGCACAAAATGCTATATCATGTCATATACTAGATTATTATCAAGTGCTCATAAGAACGGTAGATTTGCTAATACGTTCGCTGTGCAGTGGCTTTATCACATTGTTTACGAAACATGTTGATAGCGCAAATTTACAATTGTATGTAGAATAATTATTGTGATCATTGAGGTTTCAGTCTGGTTTGCTTTAGTAAAAAGCTTGCTCCCCGGGTGCCCAAGCGGGTTCAGTTTGCAGGATGCAGCTTAGACCTAGCGATGTAGTAATTTCACCTGATATTTTGAGATTGTTTTAATGGTTTCCTTATTGAATTACCTTAAAAATAGGCAAAATATGACTTTACGACCTAACATTAAAAATATGAGTTTTTATGACTTTGTAACGTTTGTTATAGACTTCGTAAGGGTGTGATTTTTGTTTTGAAATTCGTTTCGTAGCTTCCTGAAACACAGAAAGAAATATGGCCCGAGTCATAAGGATCTGGCAGTGACATGAAAACATTTTAACATCGGATTATGAGGTAAACAGCTAAAATAAAAATAGAAAAAATAAATTGGATGGGGGTGCTCATCGGCGAACAGAAGCATGTAAATTGTTTTGAGCAAGGTTTCAAGTATTTTACAAGACATTTAGCATGAGGCTGACAACCAATTATTTTTATTGCAATTTAAAGCAGGATTTGACGGTTGGTGTTTTACTAATTATTTATATACACTTTTGTGTGTTTGGTTTGCACAAATCGTCTACATGTTGGGGGTGACGGAGAAATCACAAGAAAATAAAGAAATCCTGAGGCGCCATAAATCACACACAAAGTTTTGGTTGCTACGAAAGACAAAACTGATGAGACGCATACACCCACGGACGCACCAAGACTACTTCAGTTGGTCAACCGTCATACAGGAGCGTTAATATAATTGAGGAAAAATGAAACGATCGGATAAAAAACGTTGAAAAAGCTGACCTAAAGATACCATCATTCTGGGTAAATGGTATTTTTGCAAAGATCTGAAGCAAGCCTTGTTCGATATTTGTGGATTGATGAGGTGATGACTAATATGATAAAATAAGCCACTTGATTACCCAACCAACCCAAACTAATTAAAATGCAGAAGTAAGAATCAAAGGAAGCCAGTCGTCAAGCATAGCAGCAGAACAGGTTGTAGCCATGTGTTTACAAAAAGCGTGATCAAGCCAAAAACACACAAAAGTTGCGAACCGGAAAAAACAAATACTGACATTGCCTGAAAGAAAAAGTCAGCAACTTGTGTCATTTCTCCTAATCGCTTCCAGTTGATTCCACTGCGAGACCAGTAGTGCGGAAACTCTAGAACAGAAGTTCTATAACTTTTTCGGTCGTACCCGCTTAGTCATTGATAAACGCGCCTTATTTAACCTCAAGATCAAGCACAAAAACAGAACAATTTATTTGCATTGTCTTGCTTTTCAACAATCTGTCGCTGCCATACTCGCGTCCCATTTTTTTATTTTTCACACTCCCCATGGGGGCGTTTACCCCGAATTTAAGAGCCCAGGCTGTAGAAGCAGGCGGGTCTTGCCTCTGACTCAGTTCCATGCTGTCAATAGACAACCGTCTTTCACTATCTTTTCGCGACTGCATAGTTCGGTTACTAAGAGTGTTGTGAACCCAGCATTGTTGGCGAAATAATATGGTTGAAATATTAAATTATTTCAAATACCACCAAGAGGCTTTCACACTGCTGTCAATACAGGCGACTCACATTTTTTCGATCACCCATAATTTTTTCAAAACTTTGCGGCATTTGTTTGTAAAGCGGGGTGCAGTGCGGACGCGCCTGAAGTTAACTTGTTCGGCCGAGTGCGGTCGAATTTTCAATTAACTTGTGTGGTCAGCTGTGACCAAACGGCTTAATTTGTTGGTGGTGACAATTCCGTAGAAGTGACAATGTTGGTGGTGACAAATTCTTAAGAAGTGACAATTCCGTGGTTCAGATTCGTTGTGGTTGTTACACTTGGCTCCCTTATATTTCGGTGTGTTTTGTAGTTGTTCCTTTCCATGCTTTTGTGAGTTACAAGGCATTGAACCTGTTTTGTTTATTTTAATAGACACCTATCTTGGCTGTGTTGGTAGTCTTGACTGTATCAACAAAACTCAAGCGTGTAATTCGGAAATGGAGAACATTACTATTTTCTGTTGTTGCGACAAGCGGTTATCCAAGGCGCGCTATTTAGTGTGGCAGTAATCGTTCCGATAGCATTTTCAAGTTGCCATGTCAANACAGAATGCCAATAGGTTTGCATTTGGACGAAATGTTAACAATTATCTCCAGAGTTGTTGCTCACCAAGTGTGNTCAAAAATTTCTAGTGTCTGAACATGAGAAAAATTCTAGGAAAAAATAATTAACGAACTCGCCGGTGTAGCTTTCAGCGACGAGTGAAAGTGGCTGCAAGCTGTGAAAAGTACCAGAGGTGTACTACTATCCACGTGAAAGTTGCAGCAAAATCGGTTGCTATACATCATGTCAAGACCTTTCAAAGTAAAACACAGTGTTGTACTCAAAGACGGGTTTTGATGAGGCCAAGCAGAAATGTTAGGATCAATCTGTTTATTTGGAATCAAGCCCCTCTGATGAGAAGTACTAAAAGTTAGCNCTTGAACCGATCTGAGGTGTGAGTTACTTTAAAATGAAGAAACATGAATGTGTTAAAGCGCACANCATTTCTGCCGAAATTATCAAGACTCTCAGCATGCCAAGCCTCATATAACAAGTCGCTAAAGTCAAGGAAGACTTCATGGTTTTGTAAGTAACATGAATTGGTTGAAATTGAATGGGCCATGTTTGCCACGAAAGAGTTAATCCCTGATAGTTTGGAACAGATGGCACAGAAAAATAGAGTAAAGTTTGGGTCAAAATACCAATGAAATCAGATTTAGCTTAAAGATTGTCATAGAAAATTCGAAACAATCATTTACCTACGAACCGGTCAAAGCTTTAACCAAGAAAATTGTGCAAACACTTATCGAACGAGAAAAGAGGAATCTCTTGTACAGGATATTAAGGTATTAACTTGGATAAGGTTCTATCGTAGATCTTCGCACTTTATACAATTATAGTCGAAGGTCTGGTATGTTACTTTTCACCCTGGGAAACCTCTCTGTGACGATATCTAATCAAAGGAACGGTCATCCCCATTACTGTATTAAACAGTTGTTCATTCTGGCAGCATCATCTATCTATGACAACATATCGTATTGTGACAAGCACATGTTTGAGAAGGCACAATTTCCCTCCGCAAAATTTGGTTGAGGTTGTATTAAAACTGTGCCGTCTAATGACGTACTAACTGATCTTAATCTCATAGGTTTATTCCAACGATGAGAAAAATGTATAGTCCACTGCCTTTAGAAATTTATATTGAAATGGCTCCGTCTTACTTTTCCGTCAGCCCTAACAGATTGTTTGAAGGTTTCTCTGCTTACGCATTGCGCCAGCACTTCACAATGTTCAGCTTTCATTTATCAACAAATGGTATACCTTTTTTAAGCTTTTTTTGTTTGTTTTTTCGTAAGACGTCCAGCTTGTCAAACTCTTCCGCTTGAACGAAAGTAAGACGTTCAGCCACTGTGCTACGGCGCGGTTGTCCGGTTTTACTGACACACCAGCACCAACTGTTGCTTTCGTTTAAGCGGATAATATTTTACTTACTGTTTTTGGCGAGATTGGCTTAACGAGTACCTTCTCTTGGGCAGGACTTGCAAACCTGTTGTCTCATTCTCGTCAGAAATGAACATTAGAAACGGGGCTACTGACAGAAAACCAGGACTGATAAGACGTGTCCCAACTCCTACGACACTGTGCAAAGAGCGGTTGTTCCGCTTTGCTTCTGGAAGTTTCGTCTGCAACTAAAGGATAGTCATCCTTCCGCTAGAAGAGTGGTATTAACGTCTAAACCTTTCGGAACGCTGCATCTGAATTGAAGTCTGTCGCCATATAAGTGAACTATGAGTTTTTTCGTTTTAAGTGAAATGTGTTTTGTGTCAAAATAGTGACCATATTGTATTTGCTGCCGTGTTTGCTTTGTGGTTGTGCTTTTCTAGATCGAATGATTTTTATGCGTGTGGTTGTGTTGCTATAGCTTGCACGTCATTAATTTGTAGAGCGGTTGGTAGCAACGTTCGTGTATAGCAGGGGTGGCCAACTTGTTTTGGACTGGGATCGACGAGAAAATTTCTTGCTAACTCGCGATCGACGGGTAAGTAATAAAGTCACAAGTACAAAATGCAAAAGTTTTGTATCGCACGCAGTGGCGTGCAGAGGGGGGGGGCGAACGGGGCCACGGCCCCTGGCATCCAAGGCTGGGGGGCATCCAAAGAGCGGACGTGCAAAAATTTAAACCCTGTAACTAGACGATTTTTCCTATTGTAAGGCTACGAACACATGCTGCATGGGTTTAATTTTTCGAAACTTGTTTTGTTGTCCACACTAATTTTTACGTATTCAAATGCCAGTAATTCTCAGCTTCTTCAACACCAAGGACCTGTACTCTAGGTGTGCGGCGCACACCCAGTCAAACTGCTAGTGATGTGACTTATTCCAGAGCGTGCGATCAAGGAAAAATTGAAAAAAGGATTGAAAGATAATCAGGGATGAAAAAAACGTTTTTTTAAAAATAACAACCGACCTTGGTTTTCTTTCAAATCCGGGTTTTTGGTTTTCTTGGTCTTTTTTCTTTACAAAAAAACAATAGAACCCCATTCTGAATTGTTTTATTGCATAATGCAATATCACCATTTTCAGAAGTACACAATAACTTGTTATACTTATTATGGCATTCAAATTTGAAGGTAAAGAAATGTGTCCCATCTTTGTTTTCGCGAAGTATTGTTGGTCAATTCACTTCAAAGTGGTAAGGCTTGGCAAGCTTGCGCACAGCAAACAGAGAAAAGCCACTCCCACACAACCTCTGCAGTTTCACGTCAAGTTTATGTACATACCCTGCTAGTTTAGCATTTATACAGTGTATTTTTTCAACATATGATTTGGTACGGTCCAACATCAGGAATAGCTTGGATGCATAAAAGGCAGAAAAATTGATTAATATGTATACCAATTTTACAGAGCTGAAAAAGAAAACAAGTAGAATTTACTCAAACTATTTGAATTATTTTTCTCTCTTTTTCATGTCCTTCAAATTTAGTTGCTGTTCGTTTCGTTTCATAACAAAATTTATAGTTAACTGTACAAGTGTGCTGCTTATTTTACCTTTTACTTCATAGTACATTTTTCAATGGAAAAGAAAAGAGTGGGATTCTTGGTGGGTTTTATTGCTTGTTTTTAAATGGGCTTTTCAAACAAATCAGGGTGTTTTTTGGTTGGGTCCAATTACATCAACCCTGAAGATAATTTTGGACGCTTGATTTTGTGAGCCAAATTTCAAAACTGTCCTATTTCAACATGCATGGTTTAGCTGATTTTGTGGTGCATCTCAAGTTTGCCGTTTTGTTTTTATGATGTGGCAAACCTGGGTGTGTGCTGATGCGTTCACACACCTGTGCTTGCAATGTGTGCATCATTTCGAGCTTGGTCATTAATTGACAGTTCAGGCGGATTGATCATAACGGCTCACGCAAACCCCCGATCTCTTCTTCCCCTTAGTAATTGTACATATACAGTAACAGCCACATAATAAAAAACAAATTTTCATGCATAGGCCTACTTTATGCGCATTCTCAATTCTTGTGTAGTTTGCAAGTTTCAAACTGTCAACCCTGGGTGTCCGCCATCCCCGCCGCATACCTTCTGATCGACTGCTATTCGCTTTGCAGTTGTTAACTGGGCTGACGTTGCACTGAGGGTCCCCTGTTTCCACTCCCCTGTTTCAACGCGTTGCCGGATATTTTTGCAGTTATGAACTGCTCTGTGTTAGGAGACCGCTGATAATTTATGTTCATTGCAGTGACACATAATGCAACAACGAGTACAGAGAGTGCGTGTAGAATGATATGCACAGGGACGCCGAAGAATAGAGGCATGGCGGGAGCATTGCACCTCTGCCCTTTCAAAAGAGGGCAACGGGTGCGGATGTGTCTTTTCATAACAGCATCATAGGTAATTCATAGTTTATCAAGATCGACTTGAAACATATTTTTTGCAGCTATTCGGGCACCCAGAAATTCAGAATGATTTTCTAAAATTTCTGTTATTATTTTTGAGGGCAATATTGCTGGTGAACAGAAACAAATGTAATTGGTAATGATGTTTTTGTTTTTTATAAGTTTCCATTGCCCTCCAACTTTTTCACTGCTCCCCTGCTCTACCGCTTCTCCGGCGTCCCTGAATATGCATGTTGTGTCAAAAAAACTTCGCCAAAACCTTAGTGTGCAAACCTGAATATGACGTCATATCGTGAAGTCACAAACAACGTATGTCCAGCAACAATGAACACCATACGTCACTGCTCCATACTAGAATTTGGAAAGGGAATCAAATCAAGCAGTCGCTCCGGGTATCACTAGACCTCTGCACGCCACTGATCGCACGTGCAGACACAGTGTGCCATCCATCGCCTTAGTGAGTGATGCACATTGCACAGAGAGAAGACGGAGTGTCTGTGGAATTTAATTTGCGTTTTTTGTGTGGTTTCGTTTTGGAATTTCTGTTTTGGTTTACTTATTCTTCCTTTGGTTTGGGCGCCGGGCCTGTTTGTGATTGTGAATGCCTCTTCGTGACGAAACGCTGTGCTACGTTGATTGGTCATTGCGAGTTTGGATCGGTCGGTTGCGATTGCAGCATTTGTTAGTGAAGCGCGGTGTAGTACGGACGCGCCTGAACTTACTTGTTCGGTCGAATTTGAATTAACTTGTGTGGTCAGTTGTGACCAAACTGCTGTATTTGTTTGTCAGAAGTGACAATTTCCGTACATCAGATTCGTTGTGGTTGTTAGGTTTGGCACCCTTATGTTTCGGTGAGTTTCTAGCGATTCTTTTCTGTACTGTCTTGAGTTATTAGATATTTAACCTTTTTTTGTTTATTTAATAGAAATACGTCTTGGTCATCTTCAGTTGTCCTGGCTGTTTTGACTGCATTGGCTGTCTTTAATTAATACTCTAGCGTGTAGTTCGGAAAGGCAGAACATTATTATTTTCTATTATTGCGACGAGCGGTTATCCGAGCCCCGCGATTTAGCGTCGCAGTGATAGTGTCTGTTATGCCTAAATCAAGATTGTTACGCAATATTAGGAAAACATATTACAACACCTTCGCGGCATCTGCTGTGCTAGCCTGTTTTCACCCATCGCAAGAGGCACCAAAGAATTTAAGAATTTAAGTGGCCAACCCATCGATGGCTAATTTTTATGTGAGTTCTGGAATATATATTGAAAAGTGTTATTTTTAGATATCTTGTCAATTCAATGCAAAGTTTGGCGCTATCGACCAATCAGGCCCGTATCCATGAGGAGGGAGAAGCCCCCCTACAAAATTTTTCGCCCGCCCTGGAAAAATGTGTTCGACATAGTTTAAAAGCATTGGTCACTAAAAAATTTGGGCCCGTCTCATGAAACTCTCCGCTCCCCCTAGTGTCCCCAGCTGGTTACGGTCCTGCGGCCAAATGACATTCGGCGATCGACCGGTCGATCGACTTGTTGGCCACTCTTGTGTATAGGTTTTGAATTATTCAGTTGTTGTTGCCAAGAACACCTTTCCTGTTTTAACAGTGCGGTTTTGCTAATTGTTTTTTTTTCACCACGGTGACCAAATGATGAACTTGCATCTTCGAGTCGCGCTTTTTCTCGTGCGTGCTGTTGTGAGGATTGTCTTGAACTGATGCTCTTGTACATCTTGTGTTGATCCACGCGTGCACGTCTTGTACCGCACCGCATGTGTCATCATGCAACAGTTGTTGAAGCGTACTTAACCTTGTGACGTGCGGAATCACCTGTTTATTACATGGATTAAAATTTCTTTGTCTCTGCTGAAAACATTTGTTAGCCAGTGTGTGACAGCGAAGTTGTTTTCAATCCGTACAATATTTTATTGTTTGAATTCCATTTTGCCAGCTCATTTCATTGATTTTTGTTGCCCTGTAATTATTTTGTCATTTCACGTGAAAACGTTTGATTGCCACTATTTTGATGACATGCCATCCTGGTTTTGTGACATCTAAACGGTGTAATCAAGCTGTTGCCATGAATTTGGTTATGTGGCGAAATGAAGAGAACATTGGTTGGTAAATGATGGGTTTTTGATGTAGCTACAATTGTTGGAGTCTTATTGGCTTGCATTTGTAATTCAGTCTGCATACTTGGATCTTCCTGATGATTTTTTCAAACAGTATTGTACGTGAATAGCGCGAGTTTTCAATTACATTACTACAAATTGTTTCAAAAGCAAGCAAACTTCATATATTTGACACCTCTCATTTTTAGACAGTTTTTCCACACAAACTGTTTAGTGGTTATTATGCAATTTAATGATTGTAAATTCGTCACGCAGACGTTTCAATCTAAAGTATTGCAAGTTCCCTGTTTCATTTGTTGAACGACAACAAACGGCAAGCCGGAACTTCAATATGCTCATCATCATCGCGTCATGTCGAGCGAACAAACAAACGACGAACTTAACGAAGGATTGCAAACACACGACGAACAATTAAGAGAATTGCAAACACATAATAAACCGGTTAATATATAGCAGCAGTCAACAAAATGTTACAAGAAGACAAATGTGAACAAATTTAATTGTAGAATAAATAATAAATTGCTATGAGGAAATCCAGGGTTTCATGGCTGGTTAAAACGGTTAGTACCAGGGCCGGCCTTAAACCGATGCAGCTGCATTGGGCCCCGCACATCTGGGGCCCCGCGCCATGGTGTTTGGGTAGATTCTTCATTTTTGCCAGATACACCTTGTGCTTGAGAATTCAGTAGAAACGCCATATAAATTTCATTAACAAACAACGCTCTCGTCAAAACGAGCAAATTTCCTCTCGAACGTTAGCAAATGTGCTTAATTCTCGTGTTAGTGCTGCTCTGTATATCTGCGCTCTACCACGATCGTAACGCGGTTGATTGAACACGATGACGTCATAAAATAATTGCTCACAAGGGCCCCGTTCTTAGGTCTTTGTATTGGGCCCCGCGCCCAGGTCTTGCATTGGGCCCCGCATCTGGTAGGGTCGGCTGTGGTTAGTGCATTCCAGACGTTTACAACATTAAAGATATTTGTAATGGGCCAAAGTTTGAGAGAAGGATGTCTTAACTCTCAACACCAGAAGCTGCAAAGTCTTGGGCCTTCTTTCATCAAAATAAATTTCACAGATTAACAGATCAACGCGGAATGTACAATTGAGTCAGATAAGAAGTAGATGCTCTACATTTTCATTGACACCACATGAACGTAAGCTGTAAGTGCGCTTTTCCAGGTTCATGACACTGACTCAAGCGCTGTTTACAGCGATGCACTTTGGGGATCACTCCCATGAAGACGCCAATAGTTTCGTTTCGAGCCAAAGTAAAAGGTTTCAAGAAGAACAACAGCGAACTAGTAGCACATCTGACAGCAACAGGCAATGCATTCCACAAACTAACAGCAATAGTGAATTAAAACGCATGTTCTTTGAGACATGTATTTTTATCGTAAGTCTTTTTTTCTCAAATTTGATGTTACACAATTGTTCCAAAACTATAAAACTGAATACATCTTCCCAAGTTTGGCTTTTAGTAGATTATTGAAAAAAGGTAAAGTAAATAATTTTTCATATATTTCATGACTTTAATTTGGTCAAGGCACGTCAGTCAAGCGGATATCTGCAAAGAGGGACTGATTCTTTGTCTTGGGGTGAAGTTGTTTGCATCCCAGTGTAAACAGGGCTTCTTGACGGTTTCGAAGGGACGATCAGTCTTACTGCAGATGAGCGAGTTGAGGGATGGCCAGGATGCCACTTTGCGTAGACTTCATTTCCGGAAGCGTTTCTCAACACACCAGTTGTGTAGGACGATGCAAGCCACACAGCAACATAATCAACGATTGGTCGATCGAAGTAGTGTAGGAAAGCTTTCTCCACGTAGGCATTGAGCAATTGATACATGTGTGCATTTTCAATGTCCACCAGCTCTCCACCGATATTTGAACATTGGCGGGAAGCGTCATCCTTACCCTGTTGGCCGTGATACTCACTTGTCTTGAAAAGGAGTCTGTAACAGTGTCGCCCGTACTCTACACCTGCGCAGCCAACCCTCGCATCCAATTGCTGTTTGATGAGCCGCCTGATTGAATCCAAATCTACAGGAGCAGTTGGTCCCTCAGGACCTGGTGGCCCCGCGTATCTATCAGAAAAAGAAAAAGTTTTGCTGATTAGTTAACGCTAATTACCCTTGACTTCATAAGAAATGCGAGGAAGCTGTCAAGCGGTGAATGTTGCACATGGTGTTAAGGGAAAGTGTAAGGTTTTTAAGCTTGCTAAAAACTAAAACTTTAGTCATTGACCAAAAACTTTAGTCATTGGATTTTGCAAAGCAACATCATGCGAATGGAACGCAGATACATCGCAAACAATTGCCTGAAAACCAACTAAGTGTCACGGGCATTTTCATGCAGTACACATACATTGGCCTCCACTCAAAATTACGACACAAATTAGCAGCATTGGATAAAAATGCACATATTTGCACTTTTTTTGTCAAATGAGTGGAAGCTTCCGCAGAGATTTTAAAAGATACAGATAGACAAGCGGAAATTAGTGTATGCTTTGGTGTAGAGATGACACGGGCCAGAATCTGCTAAATTAACAAACCTGTCTTTGATTGAATTACAAAATGGTTCACTGATTTGCGTGGAAACAAATGAAATGGAACGTTAGCAGAACAGTAAAATGAGGAGAACAGCAGAAAAAAACTTTCCTTGTTAGAATTTGAAACTTTGTAAAAAACAAAAATTTTCACCTAATTGACGAGCAGACCGCAGCGGCCCGGAATGACGTCACAACTTAAAAAATTGTTTGGACTGTTTCGAAACCTTAGCGGACGGCCCGAAGACTGGATTGTCAGCGGCCCGTGCCATCTCTACTTTGGTGTCCAAAGCAATCTATGGCTTTACTTCAAAAACGTTTATTTTTAAGTGAAACGAAACAAGTCAGTATGTTGCGTTTCTTTAAATATGGGATTCCAGGTGAATTGCAACGCAATCATACACTGCAAATCCGGCGTCTGGAAGTCTTGTCCAATCAATATTTTTATATTCATAAGTGCTTTATGTCTTGTAAGAAAAACACTGACCACCAACAAAGCCATCTCACTTTATTGTGAAAACTGTATGAAATAAGGCAGTTCTCATTTTTTTATTTCTCAAAATAGTTAACTTGTTTCTTTTCCTTTGAAGAATTGCAAGATTTTATTTTGTGAATCCTGTTGCAAGGTGTTGCTGGCATAGCCAAAATAAGACATGCGATCACGATGAACTATCCGCTTTGAACATCCCGTGTGAAATTTTTTAAAAGGTGTGTCGAAGTTAATCATTTTATTGCGCGCCAACCCTTCATCTTGCACGTGAATTTATTACAGCTAGATGATACTTTGCGTTCTCAAATGTTTTTCGTGGTATGAACCACTTAAAATGGTTTGCAAAATTGGTTGGGCGAAGGTAGTAGTCTATTACCTTATTTTAAATTACTTTAAACACAACCAACCCATTAGTCGAAAGAAACAAAACGGAAACACCATACCCTTTTGGTCCTCGCTTTCCTGGTGGTCCTGGTGGACCTCGAAGATATGATACGTTTTTGTTTCTGATTTCATCAAAGAAGCTCCTTAATGGCTTGCACACCAAGAAGTCATTGTCTCCACTGCCAGGCTTGGCATGAAAAGCGATTGCAAAGGAAAAGACAAGGGTTTGCAGAAACAACCACATCGTTACTAAGCTCGCCAAAAATTAAAAGTACGAAAATATGTCTAAGATTTTTGAGTATCAGCCTTGGATCTGACAATAATAAACAACATTTGCGGTATTTCAACACCAAAGTAATTTTTAAAAAGTTGTAATGCATGGCTACAAACCGAACGTTGAACCAAGCAAATATCAATCACTTCATATGACATGTAGTCTTTCTCTTATCATGTGCGTCAAGTATTATTTGATTTCTACACGTTTTCCGGTGTTTCGCTGCTGATTTGCACTCCAACCTGAATCTGTTTCCTTGTTAGCCTCATACTTTTACTACCTGTGATTTCATTTTCAGTTCAACGTGCACGCTGCCACTAAATCAATCAAATGGATGTCGCTGGCTTGATTCTGCAGCTTGCCTGCATCAACACTCTTGAACACCCTTGCAAGACCGGCCTTAGCAAGTGCGGACAGGGTCGGATTAAAGGGTAGGGGGACACGGAGCAATTTTTACTGTCGGGCCCCTGTGACGCATTTCATGACGTCATCGTTAGTAAAAATTACGTTTGCGCTGATTCGCAACGTTCTCGTTTGCTTTTTCCGGTAGTCAAAAAGTGCTTACTCAACTGTACATACAGGCGATAATAGTAAAGTCACAGCAGTGACGCACACTAAGCGAATCAATCGCAATTTATTGCGTAAGGAAACCAGTTTCGTGTGTTACACATCTTCAGTCCTGCGCACAGTTAACTGCGATAAGTAAACACTACTTAAGTGTATTCTAACTAAGAAAAAAATCTTTTACAGGCTAGAGCAGTGGTTCTTAACCTTTCTATGCACTTGTATCCCCTGAGCTTTCATAAAATTTTCTTGTACCCCTTGTTTGAAATAAAATGATAATTGTTTCAAACTCGATGAAAAAACGAACATGACCATACAATGAATTTACAAATACACCAACAATCCAACAGAGTTAATGGTTCTCTTTTGTTTTTTGTCAATGATTATAATCTAGCGAGGTTCATTGTTTGAGATTACCACTCACATGTCATGACCAGGCTCACATGATTCCTGGCCTTATTTCTGATGTGCGGGGGAGTTGCGAAAGCAATTTCATACAAGCAGGTTGTTGCAAAAGGCACAATAACTTCCAAAGCTGTTTTCTAATTGGGGAACGTGTTGAGTTGCGTGCACCAGAAGTTATCTGAATGCATTGAATGGAACTCCATTTCAGTTTTTCTACTGGCCTTCATTTCAAGTAGATTAGTGGTTTTCAAACTTTTTGTACCCCGATCCATCATGACAACCCACTACAGCCCAAGGACCATTGGCGTAACTAGAGGTGTAAGCCAGGGGTGCAACACGTAGCTGAAGGAGACCCACTGGCCATCGTAAGGGGCCTACGAGCCACAAATCAGAAAAACAGCTCAGAAATGATAGCGAATCCGGATTTGGATGCCTTTGCAAAAACCCGAATTCACCTGAAAACACTAGGAAAAACGCAAATAAATATTATTATAGCGACATATAAGCGGAGTAGGGGCCCGACTTTTACATTTAGCTTGCCAGAGGGCGGCAGTTCGCTCCCTGCCAGTTACGCCACTGCAAACGTCCCCCATCGAAAATTCGAATAAAACAAACATAATACAGCTGTTTACATGACATATCTACTCGTGACCCCTCCAAAAAAGGTTCACTCTCGGGGTCACGACCCACAGATTTTAAACCTCTGAACTAGATCTTTCTGCTTTCCATCGTTGTCTACCATAGATTTCGGGTTAAAAATAAATGGGTCTTGCATCTAACCCTGTAAAACAGAAATTTGTCCATTGGAATTTTCATCAAGTTGTGGAAAATTAGCATAGGCTATAGTTGCCTGATCCAATGCGATTAATACAGATTGGAAGTTTATTAGTCAAGGCAGATGCCCTCTCCCTAGGCGTGATCATGTTCATCGCTGTTTTATAAATGGTGGTGTTCAAGTCGTTAAGGTGGCAGAATATATCTGCAAGGTATGACAGGAACGTAATGAACTCCTCGTTTTCAAAGTGCTGTGCAATGCCACTGCTTCAGTGCCTCAGAAGCTGCTCGATTTCTTTGTGCAGCTCAAAAACACGAGCAAGCACTCGCGGTAGCCACTTCACTTCTGTGAGGTAACCGAGAACATTGCGTTGTGCCCCAACTTCATTACAAAACACTTTGAACAAACGGTGATGCAAGCTTTGGCTTCTGACAACGTTTACTGCACTCAAAACAACTGACAACAAATTTTTTAAATTTCTAGGGCGTGTATCCATGAAAATATTGTTGCTTCGTACCTTCAAGAGGTACGGTATCCCTGCTTAAGAACCACTGGGCTAGAGCGTGACTCGGCAAGAAACAACATTCACCCGAACAATAAGCAGAAATCAGAGATTACAAACCAAAACACCTGAGAAATAACATGTCAGTATGGCCAGTAACCCCGAGTGTGAAAAGTGTTTCGAAGCTTATGTCGTGACTTCAACTTACATATCAGGTGCTCTGGTTAACGCCGCTTGAAAGTATTGCTGGAAAAAAAACGTTTCAGTCGCGGGGTATTTGCTCTTTGCCTCCTTAGAAACATTGCGCTTTTCATCTCCTGCAGGCATTGCAAATTGCGACATGGCGGTAGCTAAACACTGCAATCTCGTTTTCTGCTCTTTCGTTCTACAAATCGACTGAATAAAAAAAACTTTTCTGACGGAACACGCAATAGCATGCGGTATAAATGGCTTGGCTAGCTTCATATGTTTATGATGTAACACAATGATAGTAGCCAATGGAAGAAGAGTGTATTTCCACCATATGTTACCTTTTATGACAAAATAAAGGGACGCAGTTCGGCTGGGCTAACTCCAGACCACATGTGTCAAATTGGTAGCCCGCGGTCCGAATGCGGCCAACTATCACGTCTTTTTATGTGGCCCGTGAAGCTCACATTTTAAGCCTCAGCCTGGTTATTTTTTGGAACTGTAGCGGTTTATACCTGTTTACAAAGGCGAACGACGTCACTTGCCTTGTTATAACTTTGCTATATTAGTCATCTTGCTGACCTAACGTCTCTCTTCAAAAAAATTATTCGGTTTGAGGCTCCTTTAACTGCAAAATAACCATTTTTACGACACAGAGACGCTCTTTAAGCATTAGCGTAGCGTAGATGATTGTGGTTAATTCTGTTACAACTGGCCCAATGAGGGCAACCTAAGATTGCCAAACGACCTTGATGAGCGCCAAGAATTGTCCTTGAATTTTCTATCAAAACTCGTTATGTCCTTGATTCTTGAAAAACCTCTTGTTGTCCTTGAATATTTTCTGCCGTCCTTG
>JGI24159J19872_10003689_pt1 | contig 19202 bp, 10 predicted proteins | sample Ectturendosymbi4_FD_19872 | JGI IMG/M metagenome (IMG submission 19872) | reverse complement strand
AACTTGCGAAAAATCGTTAAACGGCTTGACGAAGCAAAACGCTCTCCGGTTTTTCGACATTCGGTTAATGAGACCATCCGCTTGAATGACTTTCGTGGCGAAGACTTGGTCGTGGTCGCAGTATCTCTCTGTGGCAGATTACATCCACTCCATCCCACTTCCTATAAGTGCTCCCTTGTCTGATTTGTTTAGATTTAGAAGATGCAGTACGGCAACCATTTTCAGAAACTCGATTCGAAAGATTAACAATTTAATATGAAACAACGTCTGCACGAAAAATTTTTATCATCAGTGGAAACAAACTTTCAGTGCAACACGTACATTTTGGAGTGCCGTAGAATAATCCAATAATAACTTCGCAAACCTGAACAACGTTTTGCTGAACAAAGGCAAGACATTGCCAACACGGTACTTGCGCTTGGTATGAAATTAGCCCAAACCAATTAACATGATTCGCTACAACGCCACCTTCAGTGCCGAAATTGTCGAAAAAGTATAAATACGTATGGCATATATTTGCAGAGTTCCGTTGAGTTAGGAGCTCAAATGCTAAACATTTTAAGTTAAATTAATATCAAGACACTGGGAAACCGAAAATATCATGTTGGTCAGTTTGGCCAGAGCAGAACCATTTAGCAATCACTTTTCTTCTCCAAGTTTGCAGTTGGTGGCTGAATTGTAGTTTAAGTTGTCATTACGCTTAATCAGGAGTCTCAAGCCCGCAGAGGCATCTTTTGCGGCCCGAGATGCTTTTAGGGAAATTTNAAATAATCAACATTTACAGTAAGTTATTAGTTTATTCACCTGTTTAAAAGTGCTCGGCCAGCGAATCAACAAGTTCCTTTTGAACCAACGAANATAAATGCAGAGATGATTTTCCTATAACTCATTATGCCTTTCGCTGGTAATAAGATGCAAACGCTGTTTCTAGAACTTTTTAATTAACGCCATTGCTGCGTTAGCGTCACAATGCGGCCCTTGGATTGCTTTATAAGTCCTCATTTGGCCCTCGGAGCAATTTGAGTTTGAAACCCCTGCGTTAAATGCAGCCAGTTTTATGTGCGGGTTGATTTTGCTGCATTACCAAGAGTTGTGTAGTAAATGTCTGATGCTAAAAGATCTCTATCCTAGTAGGCTTACTGCTCAGATCTGCTAGGAACTAGTCGTGCAAAAAGCAATCCTCACTGAAATGAAACTCTGCCTGGGTTGCAATGGCGATTTTGTGATAAGTTCAAGTGAGCCCATGATACCCATGTTTTTCACAGCTTAAAACTCGCCTGAGGTTTTGCCGACATTTTCATTTACCATTGGAAAAACATAAATTCAAATAATTTCGGATTTATGGCTAGCTTATTGCAAAATTGCAATGTGTACTATCGGTTATTCAGCAGTAAACAGGTGTCTTAGCTGAGACTTTCTGCATATCATTCCAGTATTTATATCGTTTGAGTGGTGCTTTCTCTGGTAAATATCCAAATGTGTAATCTATTCAGACATCGTGGACGGCTACTAAATATCATTTTGATTCATCTTATAGCACACGAAAACGCGGATAAGAACTTTTATCAACTAGAAATTGACAAACAGACAGAAATTGTAAGAGAGTGCTTTAATAATTACTTGTCCGATTGCATCAAGTCGCGCAGCCCAAAACAATGAAGCAAGAGTTATTTAATTTTTACTTTTGGGAACAAATAGAAATCTTTTTTTCTTTGAATGCATGAAATTTTGCAAATTCTTTTCTAATTGTTCAGCAGTGCGAAGCAAACCTCAGATGATACGTTGTTGGGCTGTACTGCTCACAGGTACGCATGAAATATGTTTGCACTGTTTACTTGAAACGTATTTCCACAAGATTCAGAGAAGTTATTTTCGTTTTCATTATCCAGACGAGAATACAGGCGTGATCTACCATGACGAAAATTGCTAAAACGTATAAATGTCCAGATGTATGTGAATTGTGAACGTCACAATCCAGAAAGATTTCATATTTAGAATAAGTAAACAATTAATATGTTTGTTAGGCGTGCACGGTGTACGTTGGCTTAATAAAAAATGTTTGGTTGAATACTAAAAAAAAGAAAACATTTGCCACGGTCCTGAGCTTTTATTGAAGGGTTGCTCAACAAAGGTTCGTTGTTCAGGCTTGAGCTTCAGTTAAACTTACTGTTGTTCGCCGGCCCGTTAAATTAAAGCGAAGTAAACAAAGCTTTTTGCCTTTTGTGTTATCACGCGGTCAATATGAGATATTTTCTTCATTTAAAACTGCTTTTCAAGGCTACCCAACGGGAGTTCAGCAAGTGCTGAATTGTATCAGACCAATTCAGCCGATATGTCATATCTTAGTGCAGATGTGTTTCTGACGTACTTTGCAATCGATATAGAAACATATCGAGTAGACACGGAAGACACCGAACCGAAAGAAATTAAATCCATCAAACACAGCCTAAGCTTCTTTTTGTTGTAGCTTTCCAATACAGTGCTTTACTGTTTTGTAGCTGTAGTAAAATTGAAATAATTCTCCAAGCAGGAGTAATAAAAGAATAGATTGCTGTACTTTTCACTCAAAACTCCGAAGAGATTATGAGATAATACTGACTTCGTTTGTTCTGTCCGCAAGTCGTAGAAACTTGNCCTGATAAAACTATCGTAATAATTGGAAACCAGATTTCAGCACTGTGAAACAAACTAACGACTCTGCTGGANATGGGATCGAAACAACAGTCGTCTTATCGTCATTTTACTGCGGGAATTAATCATATTCCCATGGAAATGCTCAGGTNGGTACTCGTGTTTAAGATACTTAAAAAATGACAACATATTTTGTCCATTTTGATTTCAATAGCTGGATATTGGAAACAATNTGGCAAGATTTAATACGATCTTTCATTAAATAAATAGTTTGACGTTGAGTCAAAAGTTGTCTTTGTAAAACAAGACAAGCCTTTATTATAGATTCCGGTGATCTGTTTGGATGAGCTGGAGCGAAGTTGCCCTTATATAGTGAAGGGTATAGCACCTTGCAGGCTCAACCACTAATCGAGTGCAATACTTTTCTCTGACGCAAAACAAATTGTTGCGATAAACGTCCAGGCAGCACTTGCCTATTACCTAATGGAAGTTAACCTAATGGAAAAAATGAAGTAATCGCATTTTTGTTTTGGCGAGTTACACTGGCTTACAAAAGTTGATAGCTAAGGTTGTGAAACCAATTTTTTCGTTCTAGTTTTATGGTGCTGAATCTAAAGCCTGCACTGGTTTTGCTTCATAAGGACAAAATTCGGAGTTGAGCAAAGTAACAACCGTCCTTCCAACTATTTTGAAAACAAAGAAGAAGTCCAACATATTGATGATTTGGATTTAAGAAACCATAAGCTACTTTCAAACTGTAAAGGGGACATATCCTAGTTTCAGACAATTCAGAGGAATTGAGTTTTACTCCTGAAACGGGCTGTTTAGAGAACTTTACTCCATTCATACGACTAAACACTCTCGTTATTGCACACTTTAATACACAAAACTTTGCCACAAGCTGTAGGCCTGGAACAGAACTCAAACATTTTAAAAGAAGTTTACAAAGTTTTCCTGTTAAAGCTTTCAGCAAAAATTTTATGCAAGCACTTATATCGTGCTTGTGCAATAAATAATAATAATAATATGTATGTATGTATGTATGTATGTATAATAATATTTAAGGCAACCAATTTTGTGACCTAAAAACTTAAAATTTTGACTTTGTAATTTACAAATTTTGACCTTATTTTTACCTATAAATTTTCTGTGTTAACATATTTTATTGCGGACTCGTGGTCCATATCACAAAGGCAATCACAGACACAAGAGCGCATAAAATGGTTAGCCATACAGCAGAGCGCATTACAGAATCGGTGTTTGTACATGACCAACATTGAGAGGAGCAAAACACTTTATCATCATCACAACTGTATCGTCATTCACAAGAGCACAAAAAGTGGTTAGCCATGCAGTAGCGCGTTATAAAATCGGTGTATGCACATTACCAACCTTGAGAGGAGAAAGACACTAAACAGCACTTCTTGCTATTTGTATGCTTGGTTTTTATACATTGCAGATTGCACACCATTTTTTCTTTTTACTACACAAAGGTAATACTGATGAGACGCGAACACCGAAACAATGCACCAACAACTACCGCAGTTGGTCTCCATCATACAGGAGCTTTGAATAATTGATGAAAAATGAAGATTTGTAAAAAGCATCAGACATTTGAAGCGATCGAATAAAAAAGTTGGATAAAGATGCGCATCTTATAAAAATCGATACAAATTGTTTCTCAGCAAGGCATCAAAGGTCCTGCCACAAAGGCTAACCTGGTGTGGGCGAACACTTACATTTCTGGGTGTGTAATGCATAATTCGGTAGGCATTATTGTACGCAGCACGTAGGCGCTTCATACTAGCCTCAGTCCCGTCGCCACGGGAGGGCTTTGGTGGTCTTAGCCCCCCCAAACATAACTCCAAGCCTCCCCATCTTGAAACATGAAACACTATAAATCATTGGAGTTTTTGTCAATTTTTAGAATGTCAAGTCCCCCCCGCACAAATGCAAAGCCCCACGCAGACACGCAACGCCCCCCTATTGAACACTTTCTGGCGACGGTTCTGACTAGCCTGTGTGTATTTGCTCCACAATTGACAAGCATACATTCACATGCAATATGCACGAAGTAGAGTGTTCTTTACTGCAGGAGAGAACTGATCAAAAGTGTCTCTGAGTTTGTTTGCTGCACAGTACAGTGATTTCACTTGTCTCTGAATATCATCATCCTTCAGTGATGCGTTTATCCACACTCCAAGGTATTTCACTTGGCCAAAAATTGTACACGTACACCATTTAGAAACACATTTCATGGAGCAGGTAGTTTATACATTTTTGGGAAAAAAGGAACACCAATTGTTTTCTTGCAGTTAAAAGTGATTTCGTGATCAGCAGCATAGCCATCACAAATATTCAGAAGACAAAGATTATATCCTGCTGATTTTCTACGCAACGTCAAGTAAGCCAACATGGGGTACAACGATTTCAGAACTTTCCACGGAACTTGAGGCAGAAACAAAATGTTGACAAAACAGTTGCTATATGGAAAAAGGTTTGGCATGGGTTAACTTCAATAATTGCAGTCTTTGAGAAATCGTAACCCCTTGGCAACCGCATAAAAGTCTAAAAACGTACGTTGAAACTAAGCTTGTTTCATTAACTTTTAGGTATTACGAGTTTTACTACACGTACAAATACATCATTACCCTGATATACAGTTGATAATTATTCCGCCAACCAAGAGAATACACCTTGTTTCCATGTTTCATGCTCTTGTGCAACGGCAGAGTCTACATGGGTATGCAATACAGTAGAAAAATTTTATTGATTTATTGAAATTGAAATTATTCAAGAAAAGATACAGTGAATAAAGAGGGGTGTGGGACCGCAAGGTCATCAAGCCCCTCCAAATAAATAAAGCATACATGTAAACAAAGGACAAAGAAAAACAGCAATAACGTCAGCAACAACAACCAAATGTTTTAAATAAGATTTGATAACAAATGGTGATACAAATTAGCACAAAATTTAAGCAAACAATACAAGCTAAGGGTAAAGTTATTGGTAAATATTTGAAAATGAGATACAAATATTGGAAAAGTTGAGGAAGTTCATACAGTTAAATTCTAGACCAGTTAAAACCAATTGTATTGATTAATGAAAAGTAAGAAGTAGATGAAACGAACGTTATCACTGAAACAGAATTAGAACACAAGAGAAAAAAGTCTAAAAAGTATGTCCAGCATCACAAGAGCATTTACTCTAAAGGAACAGGTTATAGAGCAGTTACCCGTAACTTACGGTTTTAACGCCTCAACACCCCTAAGTCAAATTTTCGTCAATTTGGATACCCCTTTTCAACACAGTTGAATAGCAAAAAATTTGTAAGAAATAAAACAGAACTGGTAAAGAAATATTCACTGGAGTAGTGAGGAAAAAGGTCAAAGCAAAGGCTATATACATCATATTCATTAGCACCGATCTTCTTCATGTGGGTACATTGTTGCTAGATTGCTAGAACGAATGCTAGAAAAGTCAGTTTGGATGGAAGCAATTTCAAGTTCTTAGAATGAGAACTTGAGTCCGAATTTGGACTTTACTTCCCAACTCTCTTGAATACACCCAACATCTAAACTCATCACACCTAGCAAAATCCAATGTGACATAATCATGTGAGATTTCGAAGGTATGCGTTACCTTCAAAGAAAATAAAAATGTCTAAAACCATGAACAAGATTCCATTGATCAACATTTCAATAGAATATTTATGAATTTTCCGATGACATTTTTCTTGGTAAACTTAATGTTGTTCATGTGAATCCGCAAATTATCGCAAAAAAATATGTTTCAGCAAAACCCCCAAATCTAAACATACAGCCAACTAAAATAACAATGACATAGAACATATTGTTTGGTAAAGAAAAGGTCAAAAATCATATTTTTAGTATGTGAATTATAAATTTTCTTTTTTTAATAAAAATGATTTCAACTTTGAATTAGATAGATGTTAATGAGTCAAAAACCAAAAGATAAGTAGACCAATTGGACAACATGTTGGCCATACTTGGTGTTATATTTTAAACCAGGAGTGCACGATATTCCAACCTTTATGATACGCATTTCTGAAAATAAATAGATGCTCTTCTCAAGGATTTTATGAGATTATTAAGAAATGTTAACACTGTGAAAAACTTCTGTGATACCAGGAAACGCATCAAGAAAGCAACTCCTCGCATTCTTACTCCAAATGAACAGTCCAAGCGAATTCGTGTATTTTTAAACGGAGATCAGCAATTCGAAGGTATTAATACTAGTAAGAGATGTTATCCCTTAATTCTCTCTTTATCACTGATCTGTATCCAAAAGCCACCAGTTGGTAGTCTGCCTGTAACATCAATTAATTACTCTTCTCAGGTGCCTTGATCTTGATCCGCCCGCAGCAGAACATGCACTCAGTTCTTGATGAAATTCAAGAAAAAACAAGATGCGCCAAACCTCTGACTTGTCTTTACGATCTCGATGGAAGAAGCGTGACCTCATTTGGCAAACTTGTACACAGTGGATCTTACGTAGCTGCCTCTGGAGCATTTAAAAAAACAAATTACAACACTGGAAGAAGTAAGCCCCCTTGGAAAAATGTGCGAAATCCCAGGGGCAAGCGGATTAGTGATATCGATTTGATCCAAACCGCTAGCACTAATGACACGGTTTATTCCACTAATAGCGATGAAGAAGCTGAAACATGGAGAAGAGAAGTTTCAAAAAAGAAGGATAAATCAGAAACTGAGAGTTTTGTTACGACGAGGCCAAAGATCCGAAATGACAAAATCAAGTCTTTTGACAAACCAGTATCTTCTTCAGAAATAAGCAACATAAGTTCACGTGAAGAAAGCAAAGTTAGATCACGTGTCGCCGATGCTGACATTGACGTTTTGAAATTATTGACCCTCAGTGATGACGCAAATTCACGCAACAAGCAACTAACCCCCAAATCATTTGTTAAAATTTCCGGAAGTCATCAACAGCGAGAGGTCACTGTAATTTACGGAAAGGACAAAACAAAGTTAGTTGTCCGGCCTGATCACTACATCGATGAAATTATAAGGCTCTGCTGCTGCGCACTGGGTCTTCAAGAATATTCCAACCATCAGCTACTTGTGCAAGGAAAAAAACTGCATCACACGTCGCAACTGTTTGACTCTCACTGTGAAAACAAAGCCTTATATTTGAGCAAAGTTTCAACAAACCCATCCGAGAAAATACAAACCGAGCCTCAAAGTGAAACCGTTGCAATGAAGCTTCAATGGACATTTGGGTAAGCCAAGAAACAGAATAGCTTTAGGTGAAACTGTCGCCACGTGACCTGTAATTGCTTTTTCTGCCAGCACAACTATTTGTTTTTCCAAAAACTGCGTTTTATTGTGATTGAAAACGAAGTCAAGATTGTTACAGCCCTAACTTGGGGCCCAGACAGCATTTTAGAATTTACTCCACTCCACAAAAACAAAACTTTACACAACACAGTGCAAAGAGATATTTTTACTTTCTCCTGTTTTATTTCGGCAGGGGCAACCTAAAGAGTGATGTTTGCATCACTGATGATGGAGAATTGATTTATACTTCTGGAACATTGGTAATTGTTCATGACGTGGATAAAAGCAAACAGCGCTTCTACACTGGCCACACGGAAGATGTTACCTGGTACGTAGACGTAGAGTTGTCAAAATTGTACATGGTTAGACACCGCCACGGCCAACTGTTCTCGCTGGCCTTTTGTAATGTTGCACGAAAATAAAGATCGTGACTTTCGCTTATTACTTTGAATTTACTAAATTCGTTTTTGAAGTTGAAGACCTTCACACAAACGGTGCTGAATTTTCTTAGCAATTCTAATATACAACCTCCTTTTCTAAGGTGCAAAATGATTTTAGCCAGTTAGTACCTTCCGCAGCTTTTTGTGCAGTGAACTCCATGTTAAATGACCTGCTGCGCGAACTACCCTGCTGTCCATATAGATACCTAGTAAGCTGCCTGCAGTTTGGTGCAAATGTTTGAGTGAGTAAAGTCTTAAGATTGCTCACTCCTGCTTAACTTTTTCTAGTTTATACAACAAAGGTTACAACCTCCATCCAACATTTTAAATTAAACAAAACTTGTTTGAACTGAGTTCAAAGCTTTTAAAGACAGTATTCGTTGTTTACCTTGGATTACTTTGTTCACCTTTTTGTAAAATCTAACGCATATATATGCTACACACAACTTTGTTCTTCGAAAATGTTAAAACGGCATGTATCAATCTTCGTAAGCAAAATATGGTCATTGGTTGCACACAAACTAAATTTAAGTTGCAAAAATTTCAGTTTTGTAATTATTCCAACAATAACTTTACCAATTTTCTTCCAAGCAGTCCTTGATTTGTAAAATTGCAAGTACGATGGGTTATAAATTTGAACAATTATTTACAACCGTCTTAAAATTGAAATCTGGCGAAGTCAAAAAATAGAAATTCAGGTCAAACTTTCAAAGTGGCTGCTTTTATGGTTGCAAAAACTGATTTACAAATAAAGCAGAAACAACCACCAACAAATGACATAAATTTTCCTGAAGAACTCAGTAAACATAGGAATGTTTCACTTGTTTTAAGCTGGACAGTATACATTAAACAAACACATCAGACAACCCAACAGAACAAACTTATACAAAAATGTAGACAAGTTTTTTTTTTTAAAAGAGCTGATGATGCCTACTTCGTAGGCGAAATATATACTCTGAAAGATCTTTTGTGTCTCATTCTTTGCTGGGAAAAGATTTCTTTCGATAGACAGGTTTTTTAAAGTATCGACTGTGAGTGCAAAATGTCGAAGCGTTTCTTATCTTCAATGACACTATATGACGTCACATTTGGAGGTTGCATAGAGGAAACTACAAGTACTCGTAGAAACAGGAAATTAACTAACAAATCAGAAGAACTAAGAAAGCCTTCAAAAAAGGATTCATGGCTAATCCAAAAATGTTTCCGACTGTTCTGCACTTTCAATTGGAAATGAAGCTGCGCTATTACAATGCAAAAAATTGAAAACCAAAAATCTCTGTGAAGTTAAAAATCAGGAGGTCTAATTTCAAAACATTAATCCGATCGAACGGTCTGGGGTCTGGTTATCGGTTGACAAGCCTGGGCTTGCAGTGGCTATATTGGCGGCAGGTAACACCTTTGGCAACAACACAGTCGAAAACATACCTCCAAAAACTTTTCGTAAGAGGGTTTCTCCGTGCTGTGACAAAAGATGAGTTCGATCAAGCAGCAAGTGAACACAAACGGAACCTTGACCTTTGAATTGATAGACTGCGTTTGGTCGACGTATAGCCGTAAAGTTGAGGCTATGCGGTGTTGCGAAATAATGCTCATATCAAAATAGTTCGACTTAGAAAAATAAGAAAATAAAAACTGAGCTTAGAAAAGAGCAAGTTTTGGAAGTATAGTCTTTGACAATAACCACCAACATTTTGAACAATCTGATAAAAATTGTGGGGCAAGCTCAAAAGTTTTCACTGAATTTTTCGCATAAACTTGTTTGCGCTAGAGAAAAAATCTGAGAGAAGTCTGATGTTCTTGTAAAGTTTATGATATGAAACAAAATCAAACCTAATTCTTGCAATTCAGTTCGTTGGGTGCGAACATTAAAAGTAACATTTCCAAATTACGACTTGTTCAAAATTTAACAGTGTAATGTGTGGTTGCATAGTGCCTTCTATTCTGTTGCGAAAGCATTACTGTGCTAACAAGTTGTGTCTAATTTAAAAAACGATTCAGGTAGTTCATGAGATGGAGTGTGTTACCTAGGCATTGCAAACTCGATGATACGCAGCGTGCATAGAAATACTGTTCTAGGTTTTCTGAACCCCCAAATTGTTGAAGAAGGTTTGTGGATCAGGCAACAAAATTTTTTTAATCAGCTAAATTGTTACTTGCCATCAGACCATAAGACAACTTATGTGTTTAAAAAGATTTTCTGTGATCTGCTTCTGCTAGTTCTATATGAGAATCGTTTCTATTCTGAAAAAGAGAAAAGAACGCTTCGTTTTGCCTAGTTGATTTCAATTGTAGTGTGGGAACTGCAAAGTGAGTTTTGGAAGTCTTGTAGTGTCTTATAAGAAACAACGACGCGAAAACTAATGACTGAAATAAAATTGAACATTTTGTGTTTTTTTCGCAGCTGCAGAAATGTTTTCTAAAATGCACTGGTGTAACCGGATATACACTGGCGTGTTTTACTAATTTATTAAAAAAAGAATCAGTTGACCAATTGACGTGTTTTTTTATCACAACAGTTTATCCCTTTATGAAAAAAAAGCTCTGATAGCATCAGGTCAAAGGCAATCAGTCGGCATCAAGGACCACGAAACAATGGCCGAAGCTCATATTCGCATTTGGAACTTGGAAAACCTGGCAGTCACGTCACAGTTTGGTCACGGTCTGTTGGGCGTATCTGTGCTAAAGGTGGAATTTTCTATTACAGTAAGTGGAAGATTCGTATTGTCATATGAAGCAAACCTTAACTTTTTTCAGTTCTCCCACAATGATTAAACTAATTGTCAAATAAACTTAACTCCACGCCAAAACATATTTGGTTCTTAGACAAAGATTGCTTCTCCAGTGTCAGTTTGCTTCTTCAATTACGCTTGTGCAGCCTCACACAGACAGATTATTTTACTTTTTAGGTAATAGGCTACCACAACGTCATTTGAAAGAAAGCAGAAAAATCTGTTCAGCAAACTTGACCTTTGGTTGCAGTGAAAGGGAAAAATCGACTGACCTTTTTGTCATACTACTTAATGTGAAAAATATATTCATCAGAGCCGAAACAAACAAAAAGTTTGTTTGACTTTAAATGAGTCCTCTTGATGCAAAAAAGCCTCTGTAGTTCGTTACATAAAACAATTGCCACCGCATAGACTTCAGAGTAAAATTAAAGTCGTTGACAGGGAGGAACGGGTTGCTTGGCCTCCCTAATTGCAATTGGCACCACCATGTTGAAGAATTGGTACCACCGTGCTGAATGTACCGCAAAGATGTGTGATAGTCTTTGTATTATTTGTTGCAGATGGTGACCGCCCGTTCTTAGGACTGTTAACAACCGCAGTTTGGTGACGCCGCTGGCAAAATTGCTAACCCCATTTAGTACAAGTTAAATTGAAAAGAAATTTAGTGAAAAAGTTTATTTTGTGCCAGCCCAATCAACATAATCGCGCAAACTGTATAGATTAGTACTTGTTAGGTTGAGCGAATGATAAATGGGTAACTCCAATACAACCTTTTTTGGACACCTCAAATCGAAACAGAGCTTACGGGACTATATTAAGTGATAAATTTCGGTACTGTTTTGTTCATACATTGCCAGTAGTTCCCGTCCTAAGAAGTGAGCAACTTCATAAACTACCCCATCAAGAATTATGCACCTGGCTTGCGCCCAAGCCCATAATACGCTCAAGCATTTTTATGCTGTGTAGCCTGATGTGGCAAAGCCCATTTTGTGCCAAAAAAGCATATTTTTGTGACACAGAATTTGTGGATAGCCGTGCTGGATTTCGATCATCTCTCTCTTTGGGACTGGGAGCAAGAAACCATGCTGTCTCGCCTGCAAGGCTCTTACCAAGCTACGATGATAACGAAGTTTGTAGAAGAAGACAGTTACCTGATAACATCGTCAGCCCAGCATCTCACTCTGTGGGAGATTGCGTCGAATGGGGACATTTCAAAAAGTCACAAAAGTTTTGCGAGTGGTCAAACCGACCCCATAACATCTATCATTTCATCATTTGATAATGATTTGATTTCAGGCGATATGGCAGGAAAAATTACCATCTGGCAAACGGATGTTTTCAAAGGTTACACTCAAAGTTTAAACCTGCGTTGCAAGGTATGAATGCAATGATAAAATTTACTTACTATGTTTATGACTACTTTAAGGAGAAAGACAGAGTAAAAAATGAAGAAAAGTGAGAAGTAACAACATTTTTTGCATCAGCTTCAGAAATTTGAGAAATTATTCAAGTTTTCCTTGGTCTTTCAGGGCCAAATATTAGCATGGTCTTGCTGTAAAAAGGACTAATTTTCCTTTACAGAAGCTATTCTACGCACAATCCGAAAACAGGACTTACCATGCTTTTAATTCGTCCTCCAAACGTGATTCTGATCCAAACCGAAGAATAGCAAAAGCTAACCTCGATTTTCTAGCACAAAAACAAAATGTACTGAATTTGTAACTGAATACTGAATTCTGCAGGTTACTGAGACAACGTTTGCAAAACAGACCTTGTAAGATTTAAAGTTTCTTTCCTGGGAAAAGTAGAAAACAGTTTGTGGGAGTCACGTTCTGCTTTAATTTTTGGATGAAAAGATGTTCGGCAATATGAGTACGAATTTTTTAGCATATATATGTATATCAGCATATTCAAAGATTAGGATATTAAAGGAGATTTAGACAGTAAACTTACTGCTTATAAAATAGATATTCACTTAATTTTTTGTTTGTGCAGCAACATTTCCTACATTGTAAAGAGTCTCACGTTCATTTAATCGCAGTGCATTGGGACTGAATCTTGCCTAATTGTGGATTAATTAATTAATTATCATTTTTTGGCACAACTTGCCAACCACTAATGGTAGATGGCCAATCCAGGTCTGTAATGATGCGGATTTTCGCCTTGTTTATGTTAGAAAAAACGGGTAAACCGCCACTTGAACTTTTTTCTCACCGCCAGATGACGTCATGTGGACCACCTCGAGACGCCATGCTGCCCTACAAAAGGTTTAAACCCAAAAGTGCCCGTTTTTTTAAATCGAAGCTAGAAGACTTTCTGCATCTTTAGAGGGTGCGGTTAACTCTCCAGCTCTATCGGTCGGCTAGTTATACTGTAACTGTAAATATCCGAGCCAAAGTGCGGTTGTTAAAGGGTTGAAGAGGTAGCCCCGGTCGGAGAATTAACGGACCAAGCGGATGTCGGCTTTAACATTAAAATCAGGGGCAAGCAGCAGAAAGTTTGCATTTGTTATGGCCAATGTCAGGTAGCAACACAGGCCAATGGTTGCATCTGTCAAGAAAAATTGTGTGGCTAACTTTACGTTTATTAGCCAACATTTCCTCTACCTCATAAGTACACATACTTGACCATTGTTTCTTTCCTTTGAGGTCTTCTTAGGATGGAAAATTATACATCTAACGCAGTTTTTTTTTTCAAGGAAAATATTAGGTACCCGGTATGGACCTGTAGGGAGCCGATTTCTTTGATTCTAGGGACCCGATTTTCTCTGATACTAGGGACCCGATGATAATTTTCTCTAATTTTAGGGACCCGATTTTCAATTCCAGGGACCCGCATCGGGTCCCTAAAACACCTTAAAAAACACCCTGATCTCACGTAACACGCATGATACTGTACGTATCGTTAGCGCCATTTATTCTACAGAACGGTGTGACAGCAATGTGCATGCTCAGTGATGGAACTCTGGTGACCGGAGATGCGAAAGGTTCATTGTATGCTTGGGATATACTGCGGAAATGCGTGTCAGCAAAGGTAAGTCTTCATATTCGACTAAATATTCCCGAATTATGCGGTAGAATAACTAAATGAAAAAGGTGCTCTGCGTGAAGATGTTTGCAAAATAGTTGTCGCAAATTTTGACAAAGACACATGTTATAACACTTGCAGGCCGTCAAAAAAATATGCGAGAACTATGTGGATTTAATCTTCCGAAGAAAGCAAGACAGCGATGAAATGATCTGCTTGTGTGATAACTCATTTGCTATTGAAGGAAACTTCTTGACATCGTGGAGGAAAATGCGCATGGTAGTAGTGTGCATCTTCGAGTAAAATGTAGCATCGGAAACTCTCTCAGATGAAAACGCAATTTGTGAAACATGCCTTAACTTAAGCACAAAATCTTGTTCTGCACAATATTTCACCAGCAACTTGGATATAAACGCGTAGAACGTTTGATTGTCGCCAGGCATTCCTTGCTTGATCTCCTTACTTTATTCAAGAAGCAGTCTTCTGACTCCTGCAAATGAAACAAATACGATTTTCGAACATTGAACTTCATCCCCGAAACTGCAAACACTGCATTAGAACTTTCAAACACTTATAATTTTATGCATGCTTCTATAGGGCCATCCAGCAAAAATTGTTTCGATGGCTCCCTTGGCGGATGATGCCTATGTTTGCGCTGGTGACGTANAAGGCAATTTGTTATGCTGGAATGTTCAGACAATGGAAACTAAATGGGAAAGCACGATGCAGGTAATNCTTATCCATACCGGCTTAAGTGGTTTTGTATAACAATTCATCTTGGCTATTTCACAATTTCAACTCAAATCTCTGATTTGAGAGAATTTGAGGTTGTGTCAAAATATGAGTGAAACTCTCTCACACATTTTCGAACAATACTTTTGTTGATCGTAAATGTGCTTGTTTTATCGAATAATGTTTGAACCCCTGCTGCAATAAGATATACGAAAGGCCTTGCAGGCAGCTTCTCGTCCTTTCTACGAGAGCTCTCGGAATTCAGAGGACGCAGAAAGGAATGGCGGCTTTAAGGCAGCTGTCATTTCGACAGATCCTCGGGTATGTGCATGGAAACAACTCGGGGTGGCGACAGATGGCAAAAAGTAACCCGTTGGTGGAACAACGGGGTGAAAAAATCTATTCGAGCAAGATTGTATAGCCTTCCAAGCCAGGCTTAAAAGAAGAACCTTCTTTGCACTTACAATAAGCTGAGGCGTGAAAGTCCGCAGACAAAGTGGTAAAAAGTTTAAAATGCGATTGTGGGATGAATTTTGACGTAAAATTGATTCCAATTATTGACAAGCCAACAAGATGTTCTGGTAAACCATCCGGCGTCTCTACAGAAGAAGATCGAATGTTTCTCGATCCATCAAAGACCAAAACGACTCTCACACCATCAGACACACAGGGAATACATTTTTGCAGGAAAATACCATAGCTGCAGCTGATATCCTCCTAGCTGTCAAAACCCTAGAGGGCAGGTAATACAGTATGTCTCTCCGCAACCCCACGTCAACGTACGCTGCAAGTAAATGGCAATAAACTAGAGCAGGTTGAGTAGTTCAAGAACCTCGTGGTGGCATTCACAAATGATGGAAGGTAGAACAAGTAGATAGATACACGGATTGGTAAAGCAAACGCAGTTCTACGTGAGCTTTCTCGCTACGTGGTCAACAAAACGGAAGCTTTCAAACACCGCAAAGCTGTCACTTTTTCAATCGGTCCTTGTTTCGTTCTTCAACTACGGTGATGAATCTTGGGTAATGACTGAAAGAATGCTATCCCAAGTACAAGCGATGGGATTTTGCGAAGAGTTCACAGTGTGACACTTCGAGACACTGTGCGCAGCTGTGAAATTCGTAAAATCCTGAATGCTGAGCCACTTCTCCGAATAGTGAGATACCAGCTACGATGGTTTGACCACGTGACGTAAACACTCCAAAACATTGGCGATGCAAGTCCTGTTCACTACACCCACAGTACGGCGACACAGAAGCCGACCAAGCACCATGGTGGCGTGTTTGCATTTCCGACCCGGCTTGGTCCGGACTTGGTGTGGGACCAGTAGAACTGTGAGAGGCTGCTAAAAAACGTAAAGTATTTTGAGACCTTTCAGGGCTGCCTTCCCCGCTACACTCTCCAGAGGGAAAGAGGGCGTTAAAAATGAGAAGAATGCGCATTTAATTAGATGTAGATTTTTTATGTATGTTACTGGAAACAGCGCCAAATCAATGAGCAACTTTTGTATTTGGAGATTACTTATTTACACATAACCAAGAAAATGAGAGTTTAATTTGCTTGAACCTAATCAAAGGCAGATGCTTTAGTTTCAGATCATCAGCACATGAAGCTAGATTGCAACTAACAATTTAAGAACCACTTCATGTGGAGGCGTTTTTTAGGTTTTGTAGCCAACTCAATGCTAAAAACACATTTTGCGTTGCAGTTTGAAATTTCTTGCCTGGATGTTTTTGAGGTCTTCGATATAGTTATGACCGGCACAAAAAAAGGCCAGCTCGTTGTCGTTTCATCTGTCGACGGTTCCTTGTTGTGCAGCAGAAACCTCATATCGCCAGTTAGCTGCTTGAGATTCAGTGGACGGGGCAGGTAAAGAATAATTATACTCGCTACAGCAGGATTGAACCTATAAGTAAATGCGATGGTTATATTTAAATTTCTGTATGCATTTGTTTTACAATAAAAACGCAAATGAATGTTGGTGCAAACGATAGCAACCGAGCAAAAGTGCGTTATATGCCGTACAAGTAAGGTGTATCAACCCATTTGTGCAAATTTCTGATCGTGTGAACTGCAAATCCAGCTGTGTTCAACCCAAATGGCTTACTGATCCAAACATAATGTCACTATCTTGACCAGGACCGCACATTGAACGACATGTTATTGAGGGCCGCACGTTGAATGGCTTACTTTGATCTTAGCAAACTAAATTTAGCTTAAGCTAATGTACTGAAAGCGTGAAAGCGCTAACTGCAATGGTAACAGACGTGGTGAAGTGGCACTGAGGAATACCTGCATTAAAAGTGTCGAATTCAAGATCATCAAAATAAGGACAGGTTGTCAGTACATAAGATACTTTTACTACAGCGGAAACCTAAACTGGGCCGCACAAAACCTTTGACTGGGCCGCATGCGGCCCGCGGCCCCGGGTTGGACATAGCTGAGCAAATCAAACACAATGGTCAATATGTCAGCTGGGAATGAATTTGTGCTACANCGAGGCATAAAGGTATTTTTATGATGAGGTACCTTGCAATAACTGAGGTTTTGATTTCTCCCTAATGAGAGTTCCTTTCTAAGTCAAAGATTTCAATGTTTTAGCAAGAAGCANANCTNCATAAGACACGGCACTCAAACAACCACAGCAAGCAAACACGTTTTCAGGGCTATAATTTATAAACCAGGTGTAGGGTTGCCAGATGGCCGGTATTTTATTGCTAATTTAGTAGAGGCCGGTAAAAGGCCGGTATTTTTAAAATCAGTGCCTGAAGCCGGTATCTTGAAAATAAATAATTTGCCGTAACTTCAAAAAGAACTAAGGCCGAATTTCTCAAATTACAATGACTCTAGTAGTGAATCTTGTCAGGACAGTTCCTTCAGCAAAGTTTATTTGCTGCTGTTGACGCAATCCTTGGTGCGATTTTCGCGTCACGCACACACCGAAATGCAATGAACCAGCCAAAATATAAGCAAACTTAATTTTGGCTTAACAATACCGATTGCCTGTCTGATATACGTGTGCTGCTTATGAAATACGACACAGCTTAGATCCGGCACTGTTGACAAATCAAAATGGCTGGTATTTTTACAAAAAGCATCGGGCAACCTTACTGAGGTGAGCCCCACCTAGTGACACTGTTTAGCCCAATGTCATACAGCATGCCTAAACGTTTTGATAAAGTCACTGTGTAGAGCTTGGAGAAAGAATTCTTACGGTATGGATGACGCTTTCAACCATTTTTAAATTTCCACAAATATAAACCATTGGAAAACGTTTAACGGGGAGGTCATGCGGGGCGGAAACCATTTGCCCTGAAAAACTTCCAATGCCCGGATTCCTGATGCCTGCCGCTGTCAGTTCTACGATTTCCTTATGGAAAAAGCAAATTTATCGTTTGACACTTGCCGAAATTATACTACCTTTTTTGAGCGGAAATGCAAAGAAGATCGCCATTTTTTGCGTACTAGACAAAGTGCTTTCTGCCCTAAAAATAATCCAACACACGCATGCCTATAAATTGAATAAAAAACTTGAAGGATATATACCATAAATGACGGTATAAATTCCGAGAGCCCTGATTTTATTTTTGTCCTGAAAAACCGCCTAATCGACAATACCGTGAAATTTTCTATATTTTCCCTGGTAGTTTACCAATGCTGCTTGATTCGCCTAATTTTAATACATTTCACGACCTCGGTTCTTGTACTGCACACATACGCACACAGTGAGGCATAGGTGTAGGAGCAGGCAAATTTTTGGGGGTGCCAAGGATTTATGCCCAAATTTCCCCAAACTTGCCCGAAAAAACTCGAAAGAAAATGAATCCAAAACAAACAAAAAATCGACTGCATTTCATTTCATTTTGGGCGCATTTTTTCAAATGAAAGCACTTCAACCACCATTTTTGCTCCCTGCTCAGGTAACTCTACCCACTTTGGGCAAACAGTTCTTCTACTTAAATTAAAAAGTAGTTATCGTTCAAGTAGAAAGCTGGTTCTTTCAGTAGCTGCATTTTTTAGACGCTCTTCGGGCAGTCCTATAGAAAAGTGCACAAGTTTTGTAGTTTTCGATGGGGAACAAAAATTTGCCCAAATTGACCATGATTACCTGAGGTGTAACAAAATTCCTTCACAAAGATCCTCCTAAGGTAACCTTGACCAATTTGGGCAAAAGGAGGTAGTGCATGTAGGTTCACTAGCAAGCCACGCCAGCAACCTTTGACCGAAGCCAGCACGGGAGTAGATCACACGAGTGTAAGCCCTGACGACACAAATCAAATTTGGCGCGAATGGCTCCTGCTCAGCTCGTGGTTTTCATGGAGAAA
>JGI24159J19872_10003685_pt1 | contig 19210 bp, 9 predicted proteins | sample Ectturendosymbi4_FD_19872 | JGI IMG/M metagenome (IMG submission 19872) | reverse complement strand
AGCTGCGAATGCGCCCGTGTGCTACATCACGTCAACAAGTATCATAAACGTATTTTTCTAGAATCGTTACACATTAATTCAAATGCGAAAACTATCGTTATACATTAAATCAAATACAATAAAAGCACAAATTCCGCAGCTCTTGTCTTAAAACAAAATTGAAACTTTATCATTTACTTAACCTCCTAGGCATTGCAGAAGTGTGTGGTTATGTGTAATGATTTTGTAATAACCGCGCGTTTGACACTATTCAGCTGTTCAATTGGTTTGCACTGCGCAGTTTATGCCGCCCTTTCGTGATTGGACGCTGTGGATTTTCTAAAATTTTACGCCGCATTGTTTTCACTCAGGGCCAGTGCTAGGTATTTGGGCTCCCCAAACCTTGACTTTGGTGCCTCTAATATACCAAGCATTATTCAATCACATTTTTTGCACTTCTGGTGTGAATTTATTAGGAAATTGTTCTACCGTTTCAACCTATCGTAGGACATTTTCAAAGGAAAAACAAAAATGGATGTTAATTAGCGATAAACAGCGATAATAGCAAAATCTATGCAGAAATGAAAAGGGCGCTTTTGAAAACTAGAGACAAGACCAAAGAGTTCAATATTTATAGCAGGACTGCAAGTAAAATTTAGAGGCAGTCATTTAAAAAACGAACAGCCAAAACAGATAGAAACTACCAGGGCGTAAACTTAATTGAAATGATTAATCTAATAAAATGTTATTGTACAAGCGCGAAAGTAATCGTTAACTTTATTATTTGAAAGGGCTTTCTAACCTAACATGTAAGAACAAACTTTTTCATTTAACGTTAGGCTGTTTCCCTAAATTCACACCAGAAGCGCAAAAATTGTGATTAATCTAACAAACAGTTAGGCTGCAATTTGCCTAAGTAACATAATAGCAGTGAAGCTTCCGTTACAACACCGCATAGACAAACACGACGACACAAACAATACCACGCAGGAAATAAAACTATTTTTTATATTACTAACTCAGATATGAGTAAAAAGTCTCATCTCTCTATGGAACATTGTTGAAACACAAAGAAACTTTTGTAGACAAACGCACAATGTTAATTTCACAATGTGAATAAAACTAGCGCCATCTTGTGACAAAGGCTTCTAACCACTGAAGTAAAACGATTGCTCGTTGGCTAAAATAACTGTACTATCATGAAAGACAAAGTACTATTGATTCAAATAACTTGGTTTCTCATTGGTGTAAACCAGTTATGTCTAACCCGCGGGCCGCATGCGATCCAGTCGAAGGCTTTGTGCGACCCAGTTTAGGTTTTCTCTGTAGTATACTGTAATTAGCCTACATACTGACAACCTGTCCATATTTTGATAATCTTAAATTTGACATTTTTGATGCAAGTGGTCCTGAGTGTCATTTTATCTCATCTGTACTGCTTGCTGAGAGATTTCCATATGTCCACTGACAACTTGGTGTTGTTCCATTGGCAATAACTTGCCTGTGAAATCACACTTACGGCGTGGTTAAAGGTGCCAAACAGTCGTTACAATTGCAGTTAGGATTCGAACGCTTTCAGAACATTAGCTAAATTTAGTTTGCTAAGATCAAAGTAAGGTATTCAAAGTGCGGCCGTCATTAATATGTCATTCAACGTGCGGCCCTGGTTAAGATATTGACATCATTTGTGGCTCAGTAAGCAATTTGGGTTAGACATAGCTGATGTGAAGTGTTTAGTGTTTACTGGACAATTTTGATGCAAGATACACTGGATAATACAGGCGTGGGCTGCAAATGCGATTTTACCTGATTGTATACCTTGTAAATCGTGATTCTATTCTTGCACAGTGAAAGGATATAACATAGGTCTACAACATAATTTTTCTGAATAATTCTTACTAAACTATACTAAAAATGCTTACAATTAACGTGGATTCAGCAATGTTACCTACACAACTACTAGGCAAATACTGACAAACCAAGCTACCCACAAAATGCTCTTCGCGCTGAGCAATGTTTGGGTTAGATAACAGAAAGCTGTGGGTTGTGGGAAGATCAATTTCTTCGATGTATTAGATAAATATGAATGTTTAAAGAGGAAATATGTGAGTTCAGTTCTTGATGAGTTCAGTTATAGTGTGTCTATATACCCTCACAAAGGTCCTCAGTCAGATTTGGGGGCCCCTTTTTACTAATATTCCCCGGTCGGGAGGTGCGGGGAGCTTGCCTCCAGCTCTGCCTGTTTTGAAATAGCACCCAGTGTTTCCACCTTGGTTTCCCTAAAATAAGCTAGATGAGCCTGAAAAAACACCAGAATAAACCAAACTGAAGCAGATATAAACACACAAAAAACATAATGATGTAAGTATGCAAATTGGAATCTTAATTCTACAAAAACAGTTCCAGTTATCTAAATTAACACAACTTTCAGCAGTATTGTTTTCATTGCATAACAAACTAGTGCCAAAAAACTTCACATTGTCACTGATTCTGGAATCTCAGCTATAATCATAACATGCTTTATAATATTGTCTCTTTTAAATCCAGCCCTGATATTCAAAATTGCATTTACCAGTTCTGCACTCATTCTGTTTCTCAATTTTAATTTTACAACGTTTATCTGGCTGAATACTCGTCCCATTTCTGCATTAGAGTATTGGCTGTTACATAATATGCGTTGAGCAAAACCAGCCAGTTTTTTGTATGGGATTTCTCCGATGGCATCTCCATACAAGCATCACTTCAGTCCAATATGCTACTGTGTCAGTAACATTTTGCCAACGAACAAATATCAAATGCTGCCACTGGTATTCAATTTTCCCAAATTCATCCAAAAACTAAATTAAAAGTCTTATAAGGTCTCACAAGGCATTTGAAACAGATATCAGTTACATTTCCTTCATTATATTTGCATGAGTTGGTACCCTGTACTTGCTTAATAGGCACAAAGTGAAATTGAGACATCGTTTGGATTTCTCACGGATTCCTCGTCTCACTCTGAACAAACCATGTCTCTTATCAAAGCTTTAGCTTCATAACCTAAATAAGGTCTTACATTCAAGGAGTCAACTACATGACATGTCAAGGGTTGTAGCGCACTGGTTCTTGTTGATATAACGATATGTTGGAACAGACTGTTGTTAAAAACAAACGAGTGTCCAAATGCTTGCTTGGATTTTCTTTAAAACGCCTAAACCAGACGCATATTAATGCAGGGAACACAGCTGATACCTGGCGTAAAACAACTTTCAAAAAACTAAAAACAAGCCAAAAAATAAAAAATAAACTAACAACATAAACTATAAACCAAAAAAAATAAACCAAACGATTGCAAAATAAACCAGATATGGTTTCAAAAATATTAAAATGGCAACACTGACAGCGCCAGTTGATCAGATTGCGATTGTGAAGCACACAAAAAGACAGTCGATACATCCTATGACAGTGTTTGTTACGACACAGTGCTGGAGTTTTGATGATTGTGATAAGTTAAAATGAAGGGTGACATAAATCAATACATTAGTAACAACCAAGTCAGCTGCACATTGTAGACTGAATCATCCAGCACATGGAACATTCACCGCTTGAAATTAAAGGCTAATTTGGATATCCCATCCAAAACAGCAAGAGAAGACCAACAAAAGGTCGAGGTGTTCACAGCTGCACAACCTAGCAAGGCTTTTTTACTTTGCCCCGGCTTCTCCCATCAACGGATCAAAATACGGCAGGCTAAAAAATTAGGCCAACAAACTGAACGTTGAAAGGGTAAAGTTTTAAGAGCGAAGATGCCATGCACGTTGGCACAGGTTCCTTCAGGATTTCTATTCACCACTCCGCGCACAGAAAAAATCACTCCGCAAGCGGCCAACATTTTAAACCCATCTCAACGTGCTCTTGAAAGTTAAAGGGAAGATTGCCAAGCCAACCAGAAGCGGATGAAAAGCAGGGGTGTGGTGGGGCAGCTTACGCGTGGGAACGGCGTTATCACACTTTTTGGATGTGGGAACGCGTTTACACACTTTTTTATGTTTTCGTTTGTAGTGCACTGAAAGTGAATACTTCATTAAATACTAATTTTAAAATGAGTTTCAAGTGCACTGTCTATCGAAAGGAACCCTTTCCCACTAAAGAATCAGACACTAAAATCTTGCAGAGTATACATTTCCCCTACTAGGCAGTCATTATCAGCTCTTATTCAGACAGAGTTTGAAGTACTGTTGAAAATGGCTACTTTTTCGGGTGCGTTCCCACACGTCTTTTTTAGCACTGAACCCCTGGTTAAAAGGGAAGAATTCCATCAGCACAAGCATGCCTTTTGGCTAATAAAGCTGATTTGCGTCAAAAACTAGCAATGCCCATTTCACCCAAAGCTGTACCAGTCGGGTGACTGAGGTGAAGCTATCCTCCCAAATCAATAGCACCAGAGGTAAGGCAAGAGAAAGATTCGCCAAGCAGACTTGCGCAGAGTGACATGAAACTACAATTTAGTTAGATGAACCAACTTATAGCCGAACCGGTTTTTCTCAAGCAATTTAATGCCCCGGGCAAAAATTATTCTCCCCATATATTGCGAGTCTTGAAAAGTTTTGATTGCTCCCACAAATGGGTGCCGAAACTAAATAAGTAGCTTGCTCTCAAAAAGGTGGCAAAAGTGCTAAAAATCAGCTTTGGGGGAATCCTAGCTGAAGCACAAAATGCGCGTTTTTCTACTTAACTAATCCGTTTTTTGATCTATCTGTATCATCGAATCGTCCAGTACGTTCAGCTGCTAAGCACTGTATATTCTTACATATATCTTAGCAATTCAAATAGGGGAAACTGAAATGAAACAAACAATCTGTGTTGGTAAACCTAAAAAAGAATTGATCAAAATTTTATGAAAGGGCAAATGCTCTGTTTATCCAACCCTGGTTGCAAGCCTGGCACCTGGCGGTTCTCTCGTAGGGGTTCCGCAGATTTCATTCTTTCACCGACGTTCGTTACTGCGCACGTTTGCATTAACGACCGTGAGAAAGCGTAGGAGTGCGCCTAACTTTTGTTCAGTGCAAGAAGATGCGCCCGCGTCGCCCAGGAAATGACAGCAACCAGTTTCCGGCGTGTTACACAGCGCGGCAAGCCACAGTGCGAGCGGCTTAAGCGACTGTTTAGTGCCGAGAGTATGGCGCCCAGTTGTAGTACCTCTTTTCTGTACATGTGGAGCTTGCACATTTTCTCTGTCAGTAAAGGTGCGACGCGGTACAACATAAAAACAGAAAAGCAGAACTGTGCACAGCGGTCATTGTACAGTCGAGGTAGTCTGACTGCTTAAGTAACTCTGAGGTGTTTTGAGCAGTTTACTCAGTCGCTGGCACCTCTTAGTCAGTGCCTGAAGCCTCTCCACTATGCTCAGCAATTTCTTTCATTGGTGGTTTGCGACCACCCTCCGGGACATCGCAAATGAATAACTGTTTAAGCAAACGAGAATGGAAAGTTTGCCAAGTTTGTCATATGCGAGGCTAGTATCCAAAAAAACATTTAATAGCGGAGCACTCAAGTAATGCTACACACGTTTAGCCACACTTTACCTCACCCTTTTGATATTATGCTGCCTGGTGTCAAAAGTACCATTTAGTTTCTTGTGAGCAGTTTTTAGTTAACTCATGGACCTAAACCTCCCTCCAACGACACTTTGCACGAGTGAAGGCTTTCTGTAAAGGTAGGTACCCGGATGTACCGTTGACGGCAAACATCTTGTGATAACAGCCCAGCTGCACCTGTCAGGTGGATGGAAGTCCCATAGAGTGGTTTTATTCATAGTGAAAAGGTGAATACCCGATAGGAATCAGCAGCATGTTGCCAAATGCTGTATAAAATTTTCAAATTACGTAGATTCAGCGCAAAACCTGTGGCCGTTAAATTCTGCCAATCAATTTACGCGGATTTTAGTTCAGAACAAACCGCTGGAAATAAGCAGCGCAACAACCTCTTCATTACCATCTTCTATTCCAAGCCCAAGCAGTGCACCGCATTGGAGACATTGAGCAAAACTCTGGCAGGCAACCGTTTTCAGACTACGAAAATGTCGTGAGAAATAGTCTCTACAACTACGTGGCAGTCATACTTTATAGTACACCTCTGTCTTTTCAGCATTTGAATCCTACGGCGTTTAGTCACTCAGATGTGCTTATATGGTGTGGGTTGTTGCGCTGGCTGATTTGGATAAAATTAGTGGTTAGCTGTATTTCGTTTTCATGACAATACAGTATAACTGGCTTAATAAATCTACGGATAGTAGACACAGCCCTATATTAAATTCAATTTTCCTCGGAACGGAATTTTTGCGTTAAAAATCGTTGCTTAAAACTCCGAAAGTCACTTCATAAATCCATTCGGTTCACGTGTCTCATTTCATTTTCCAATGATTGTTGTTGATGAACTATGTTATTGCAATCTCAATCGATCCAAAATCTGGTTCATCAATCTCATCAAATCCATCGTTCAGAACTGTGATCGCTGTACAGTGAAACAACCCTCGTCGTTCCAGATTTTTTGCAACTACTAGCTCATGATTTATAAATACAGTACACTGCACTAAATTATAATGTTCTTCTTTGCACTCATTTTTATGACGCTTGGTTGTTAAATCCGCTCCTTAGGAAATCCAAAACTGACTGGGGCAGCGGTGGGTTTATTAAGCGCAGTCTACCGTTTTTTCAACGTTGTTTTGAGTATCAATGATTGCTCAGTTGCACAAGCAAAGTTTGCTTGGCAAACAAATGATCGCTTATCTACTGCATATACGGGACACCTCGTTCGGAACCAGCGGAAGTTTTTCATCGTCTGCGGTTACACCAGTGCAATTGCCAAAGAAAAATAGTTTCTTAATGAAAACTCTACCCGGACAAATCAAATACTAGGAGAGAGGGCCCCGACATGGGGAAGTGCCGCCCCGGGGCGAGTCGAAAAGTGCCGCCTCCCCACCAAAAAGTGCCGCCCGCCTCCCCAAAGTGCGATGGCAATTCCTGTATTATTATTATTATTAATGTTTTATTTTAGACACAACGGTCCATATCACGCTAACAGAAATTGATTGATTAATTAAGGTAGTAAAGTAAGCCACGGGTTAAAGCAAAGTCAAGCCTTTCAGGACGGAATTACTTCATAACAAAGCATCTTCAGGCTGGAGTTAATTTTGAAAATTTCACTGAAGTGAAATTCCAGGACATTTTGCTAACTGGGACGAGACACCGGGACAGACGTTTAAACAGGGACAGTCCCGCCAATGGTAGGTCCAACCTTAACCAAAATCTAAAACCTAAACCTAAATCTAACTTCAGGTTCATTCGTGAAAGACCATTGGTCAGTTTTGGAGAAACTTCTGTTTGAAAACGGACCCGTGCAAAAACTCTTGTTCCTAAACTGCACCGCGGTTGGCCCAAAAAAATCCGACCTTTTTTCTATACCTGACAGAGGGTACATTGTCAAACGAATTATTTATCCATTGATTCACTTTCGAATCCGCATTTTGCCTCGGGGGGTCGCGCGTGCGGCAACCCAACGTCCTACTGGACGTCACGGAACGCCTCGCGGGTGTCAAGAACCTCAGATAATTCTTCTATCTCCCCTGATTGTCCGTCTCCAACGATTGATTTATACGTTGTTCAAAAAACAGCGCTCGTAAGCGATTTGTGCTGCAATAAGGGAGTTGTGATGTGAAAAACGTGTTCTTTTTTTCATGGAAAACTCTTCATTCGACAGTTTTTGACAAATCCATGTTGTCTCAATTGTCTCAATTGCAAGCTACATGTGCCCGTGTGAAGCTTAAGTCTTGTGTGTGAGCGTGGTTGGCGAGTAGCAACTTCAATCCAGCAGAAATTAAAAGACGGCACTAAAAAAACGTATATTTAAAAAAAATTTATATTGCTTTTTCAGGGTCAGCAACTTACGCTTTGCTGCCTCACTCTGCACGGATGTTAGGAACATAACCGTCGCCGGAACGTTTTCCATTAATGGGGTTGACTTTCTAAAATTTGACGAAAATCCCACTGATTTGTAGTGCTTCATCTTCCAATTTCGGGGGGCTTGGAGCTTTGTTTGGGGACTAAACCCATCAAAGCCCCCCTGTGGCGACGGGAATGCTTAGGAACTCATTTGTTTGGGTTAGATTGTGTCAAAAAGTAAATAGAAGGATGCAGCAACAGTTTTGAAACAGACTTTGACAATGTATCTCTACCATCTGCATCTTTTTAAGTTTTGTTTATCTGTGGTAGTTCAAGACGTAGCACAAGCCACCTGACATACACCTTTGCTGTTGCTTTGTTGGCTTATATGGTCACGTCTTAGTTAATATAGCTATGTTTAAAGCGCTTGTATGTTCTCTTTGCCCTTGTGCCCGGCGTTTTATACTCATCTGAAGAGGTGAAAAACACTTCTATCTCAACCATCCAAGCTTGAACGCGTTTTACCAAATATGGGCGACCACCCAAATTTGAAGGTCTCTTACCCAGCATAAATACCACTCGAGCTTGATATAGTCCTGCCTCTTACGGCGAACAACTAAGAGTTGTTACTTCTTAATGCTGTCAGAGATATTGCAGTCATCTCCAGCAGTAGTTTTACCAGCGATGGTAATTTGTCTGCACTCCGGTAGGCAGGTTTTGACCATGTGCATTTTAGAAGCCTTTGTGCACGCGTGGTTGCACGTCATGAAATCCTATGAAACACATCTGTTCAAAAATGTTGCGCTATTAACTCCACCTACAAGCTTTCCGGTAGTGAAAATGCGCGCGTTTGCTCGATTCACAAATTTGTCACCAGTTTTGAGATAAGTGATTCCCATTTTATGTCCATGACTGAGTCACAGAACATGTATAGTGTGTCCGTGTTTCACTTTCCTCCGTAAAACCAAAATTTTTATACGAGTATCTCAGTACATTTTCTACCTATAGCCAATAAATCAATTGTCCTTAAATCTCTTCCAAGTTCCGTGTTGTTAGGCTGTTGCAAGTCTGGTTCGAGGGTAGCAGATGAATTTTAGCACTTTGTTAAACCATAAAGTGCCAATAACCACAGCTTTAATCAACTAGGAAGTTTTTGAAGTGAGGTAAAAGAAATCTTGAAGCAGGATCACCAGAAATACAAGAATTGCTGCAAGAGGTTTTAAACTTGTATTCGCCCTAGATTTGAAAATGTAGAGCACGTTTTCAAACAATACTGATAAAATCCATTGGGGCTTAGGCAAACATTTACTGCTTGCCATACCGTTCTCGTTAGGCAAAAAAGTAATATGTGTATATGGCACCGCAAATACCTTGTAAGAGTTTGACATTACTGCCGATTTTACATGCCCTAGAAAATTGGAAATAGCGACTCTCAGTTTGTTTTTCTTTCTGCGTCCAAGGGGTGGAGCAACAGGGGCGCGCATGGGCCTAGGCCCCTCACTTTTTTCTAAGGGTGCCTGGCCACCCCACTTTTAAATTTCGAATATTTCTTAAATAAGTTTAAGAAACACAATTAGTAGTGGGTCCATTGTTAAAGTAAATTGTTTAATGAAAAAATTTTGGTAGAATTTTGGCAATATTATTTGTAATATATTGTTGGTAATTTGGCAAAATTTCGTAAATGTTTGGCATAATACAGGGGTCGTTGAGGGCTTGTAAAGCATTGCATAAGTTGCCTAAACATGCTGACCCAAGCTAATGACGTCATATTTCAATGCTTGCCAATTCAAATTAAATATTTTTCCATAGTTTTCGACGTGCACTTTAGCCCTCACACATTCAGAAAGCTTCCTCCACCACTTTTGCGTCCCGCAGGTATTGGAAGTACGGCCTCGCAACTTTTTGAAGTTTCAAATCGATTTCCCGGCCATTTTCTTCTGGACATCAGTAAGGATTCAAACTACTATAAATGGCGCAGCAAAGGTTTCACCCTTATGTTAATCTTGTGAAATCTGGAACTGGAAGTGACGCTTGAACAAGTAAACAATGGCAAGATTTCGTTAATCGTGTTTGAACTTGCTGCTGCTCTGAACGGTTTGTAGCTTAAACGATATAATTACTGCTTTCTAATTTGGCACAAGCGCCAAATGAAACTTTTTTATGGATCGTATTTTATGCGGCCCGTGGCCCAAAGGCCAGATGTTTCAATCTCCCGTACTAAATNAACACGGAAGCAAGATAAACAAGGTTAATTTACTTTAACGTAATGTTCCCATTCGNTTCATACAATCTTTTGCTCTTGAATCTTTTGCTCTAGTCGCGAAACTAGCAGGGATTAACTTTGTTCTTAAATATCGGCCGTACACTGGTAAGGGATGGGTAAAACGTTCGACTGTACTTTTACAAAATATGAAAAACAGTTAGTTTTAGGCAACTTTCAGCATGGAATAACTAAAAGCTGCCCGATTATAACTTGTTAATTGCGTCAAAATCAGAGATGCACCAATTTCACTTTTTCAAACATCTCAATAATCCCTTTCGCCGTTTTTCCCATGATGATGTTTTGCTAGTTCAGAGGTTGTTTACATCAGAATTTGCAAGCAAGGTCTCAAGATTTTGGTAAAAATTGCAAATTATTAAGTTTCTCCAACAGATAATTTTTTTTTAAATTTATTTGAGACGGACAGGCGTTTCCTAGTAATGTTTTCTGTGTGAAAGGATTGCACAAGCGCACAAACGTGTAAGTTTGAAATAACTAGGTGTTTTTACGATTCTATCAATGCTCTAGAACAGCGCTCTTCAACCGATGTGCACCAAATTATGCGTGGGGTGCACCACTACGAAAGGGTTCACAAGGGTGCATCAAAAACTTGTCACACTAAACAGATACTTTTTACCAAACTTTCTGTTAACACAAAGGAACCATTTAACCAACCAATGACTCAGGACTTGACCTAGATTTTGCACATTCTAAAGTGTGGTGAGTAGGCATCAGACCATGTCAAGCTAATTTTTGTAATTAATTGATTATTTGTGATTCAAAAGCGACAGACAATGAGCCATAATCAATTGAATTATGTAGCTGAGTTACTGAACTAGGGTACTTGCTTATTTAGGCCAGGGTATTCACAGACATGGGCGCAATTCGGTAGGGAACACGGGGGATGTGTCAGCAAACAGGGCGCACGAGTGTAAATAGGGTGCATGAGTTCAGCAAAACATCTTTAAGGGTGCACCATAGTAAGAAAGGTTGAAGAGCACTGCTCTAGAACTGTGGTTCCCACTATTTTTAGTGATGTGCCCTTTGGACAACATTTTGTCTACCAAGTCCCCTCTGTAATCATGAGCACAATATAGTTAGAAATGTGCCTATCATCAATATACTGTTACGTTAAAATTTAATATGAAGACATTTAAAAATCGTGCACCCACGTAGGACCCTTGCACTACGCAAGAGGCACGTGTCCCCCTTTGAGAACCACTGCTCTCGGACGGTGATTCACAAAAGGGGTCTTTGCAAGACCCTGAAGGGGTCTATGGAGGTAAATTGCTATGTCCTGTCCTAAAAGTAAAATGTTCTTATTTGTCAAGAAAAAAGTATCTCAAGGATCACTTCCTACCAGTATAACTGAAAATCAATTATCGCTATTGGGGAAATGAATGCTCAAAGGTCATAAGTAGCACAGATTGCTCATGTCATAAGTGGTACATTTTGTCCACGTGATAATTAGTAGACAGTTCAGAGCTGCGGTAGATCAAAGAATGTAAATTCTGTGTACTGTATAATGCACAACACCTATGTTTGGATGAGGCATACAACGTTCTCTCATTGAGTGCCGAAAGGTAGAAGGACAGTTTGTAACTAGCGGCATAGATTTAAGCTTTATTCCATTTGCTACTGATTCGAGATAACTGCAGAAAAATTTCCAGAGCATGATTTGATGACGACTTTCTTTTAAAGCCTGGCTCGCATCACTTGCTGTTTCCAGCTTATTTCTGGAAGTTAGACAACGGTTTCATCGTCAGCTTTCTTTGAATGAGGGGTGCTCGCACTTTTCCAGCATGCAAGCTATTTATAAAATGAACAGGTCAGAATGATCTACTTCCTACAAAAATGCTAAACATACGTTTATTAGTAAAAATATGGATGGCGCGTGGGGATGGACATGTCCGTCCACCGGTACCAAAGGTGATAATGTCATGCGATCTACCCACAAAACCTTTGAGATCGACTGGTAGATCACGATCGACGTATCAGAGGTGGCCACGTATCCGGAGTGCCGGAGTCGACTCCGGCAGGATTCTGCGTTTTTTCGGACGCGGATCCGGGGTCATTTTTCATTTTCGGCAGTGGCACGAGTCTACGTGGTCCTTATAAATGTCATTTCTTAAGTAAAAACTTTGCTGAATTTCGGTTGCGTCGACGATCGATGGTAGCCGGAGTCTGAACAGGATTCGGATTCTCGAATTTAAAAAGAATTCGTAGCCGGACCCGAATCCGGATTCAAAATTTTCACAACAGGAACGGAGTCGGATTCTGAAAATGTGACTCCGGCCACCTCTGCGACGTATTAAGCACCCCTGCTTTTAATCTATTTTCGGTATAGCAAGGTAGTACGTCGCTGACATCTTGAAATTCCAATTAAAGTTGCTCACTGTTTTCTGCCAAGTCAACTACAAATGATTTCAAGAAATCAAGAGCAGTGCAATTTGACAGTTCAGCAACCGCTAGTTCACAAAAAAGCCGAATGTACGTAACTCGTTACGTGAACTTCACTATTTGATAACCGAAATGTCTAAAAAATCAAGATTTTTGCTGAAGCACCAGTAATTTGCAGTGAACAATTGCAAATCAAATGCCAGATGTTTTCAGATTCAAACCTAATCCGATGGTGAAATGGATATTAAAAAAGAAAGTAGTGAGCAGCTTTGCTCATCGTTAGCTCTTTGCGTGCTGTTGCACGATGGAGAATTAAAAAAAAGCTTGGTTCCGTTGACAAACTGTAACATCGGCTAAAAGATGTTATCATTAATAAACATATTTTCATTCACTGTCAAACATCACTCATTATTTTTGATCATGTTTCAGCTCGTTGTATTAAGCAATGTGGGTGACTTTGTAGTGTTACAATGATATTTGTAATTCAATTACTTTTATTTTGCATTTGCGAATGGTTTAAAAACTAGCCATATGGCGGTACAACGCATCTTTCGTCAAAACTGTCACTACAAATCATTTGCTTTTGATATGGATGTAACTGGCGGTTTAAACGTTTTCGTGCACATTTATAAAACCCAATAGTTTTGCATTAAAAAGCAAATAAAGTCATCGCTTTCTTTGATAAAAAACTACAGCTCTATACTGATTTAATCCTTGCAGCTTGTCATTGTCCATTTACGGAGTTCCTCTAAAATTGCTTTTTTAATCTGGATTCGGTGGCACAACCAGATGTATAGTTACGGGTCTGAATGCCCGCTTCACGACTTGTTCATTTGCAAAATCTGGTATTTACGCTCAAACTGAACGAACAAGGCTGGTAATTATTGAAAGAACACCCAACTTTCGAGGTGAGATCAGTCATTTCGTCACCCAGAAAAACGCATTTCCTGATATTTTAAAAGTCGTTCAAGTTCATCCCTCCCCCTCTTTATTAAAATCCTGGCTGCGCTATTGCATGAGTTTGCTTTTGAAGATGGGCAACACAGTCACAATTTTGCTTCAGAGTGCAGGTTATCCACTCAGGTCTACGTGCAAACGACATTTTTTGTCGTAGAGTTTCAGGAGGGAGGCGGTTTGTAAATCCGAGGTATTTTTTGTCGTAGAGTTTCAGGAGGGAGGCGGTTTGTAAATCCGAGGTATTTTTGTCGTAGAGTTTCAGGAGGGAGGCGGTTTGTAAATCCGAGGTATTTTTTGTCGTAGAGTTTCAGGAGGGGGCGGTTTGTAAATCGGAGGTATTGCTGAAAAAAGTCAAAATCCACTAAATTGCGTTGTTTATGACAGGTTTCAAAAACTACGACTAGTTTTTAAAAAAAGCAAGCTGTTAATGTATATTCTCATGCAAGATTTATCAAGATCTTTCTGTGACACGGCCTCACTTCCCACCGGATTGTTTGAGGTTTGAAAATGTCAAAAGAGCGATATGATGTATACGTCGTGGTTGGTTGTGGTTAACCGCGCGCGTTTCGGCGTCGCGACATGTTTACCATGAATGTTAAAGCAGAACCAACACGTAGGACTCTCACATCGCTAACCCACCGGGTAAACAACGGCGTCCAAGCCACCGAACTTGAGCTCGCTAGTTTCGACTCCGGCGTTGTAACGTTTAAGAATGAGAGGCTGAGGCAGCGGAGAAGACAACTGCTGTTTTCGCCTCAGGTACCGCCCGCAGAAGCTGCTTCAGACGCTCGCGACCGTACCTTTCATCATCTCAGCGTTATTTTCGGCTCTTTGGGATGCCGATCAGCGGAAGTTCTAAAGTTTGCGTTTTGTGCGCAGTCGGCAAAGCGTACACGGGATTGACTGTAACGATTGCAGTGTTTTTGTGCAACAGAGGTTGAAAAACAAGAAAACGGGGAACATTTGGTGCAAAAAACGTCATGCAAGGACCGCCATGATTGGGGATTCCAGTTGTTCTAGCTATCTGCCTGGATCCGCCGGTAATCGCAACAGGTTGGTCTTATATTTCCACGAACTGAACAGAGAGACGGAAATTGATTAAGTTCTTCGTGTAAAGCTTTTTCCTGGTTCCTTGTGCAACTCTTGCAGCCTGTTGTAATCTGAAGTTAAGTTGGCTCGCTCCTCTCATCCTTTCTTCTTCAGTCAAACTGAATCTTTAACTTCTGCTTTCTCAAACACTCTGATGATGAATGCCGCATTCGCACACTGAAAAAGCAAACTAGCACAGCGTGACCCAAAATTTCTGGAAGAGGCAGTTCTCCTCATTGTCTGAAGCAAGGGTGTCACCACAAACCTTTCCTTCAGCTTCAAATGTTCGTTTGAGGTAAGGGTGGCAAACGAGGAAGTTAATCGCAACGGTGATGAGAAAAATAACGAAGCATACGACGTGTAGCTTCGGGTTTGGGTTTTCTGGTTTCCAACTAGCAATAATCGCGCCTCGTATAAACCTCTAGTCGCGCCTCGGTTTGGGTTATAAGCAGTGTAATAGCCCCAGTTTGCGTTCGCTCATTCCTGCGACAGTTATAGCACTGGAACGAGGCAAAAAAGCTTGATGCAAATGATGGCTTTTATTCGATTTGCGTAAAACTTTGCCGGTATCATCAGGTAATGAAAGTATTAAGGNGCTGTTAACGGAGTGCTCGCCTGTGCATCGGAGAAGAAACTTTACAGAACTGTCATTGATGCGATTCGCNGTGCACGAAATGATTACACTACAGTAAAGATGCATTCAGGTTGCACGTACCTTTCTTCAATTAAAAATATAGTGCTGCTGATCAAGCTTTTGCAATTACTCAAGATAAAAAATCGATTTGATTTTTACTTTGTTTAAATGAGATGACGTTTTATCAAAATTGGTAAGGTTTTGAAAATGTTTTGTACTCCAAGATGTGAACCATCTGGCTTTTTTTGCTAATTTTACCAAATAGCAAAAACGAGACAAAACGTTTTGCCCAGGGAAGCAGGAATTGTTTGAATGTTTGCAGACGTAGATTCGTCATCATTCATGCTATTTTCTGACAGACATTGGGGACATTTTTGACGAACAATAAGAAAAAACCTATTCAGCAGACCCAAGCTACAGACCAATGTAGTTCAGTCGCAGCAGATAACCTGCAGGCGTGCGTGAATTGCAGTTCTTACGCGAACAAGCGTGGGCTACGTAGTCAAACAGGAAGAGGCATCAGGCGTGTGCTGCGCAGGGCTATTTCCCTGTGGTTAGCTAAAGCTGTGTCGGGTCCACGATAGAACTGGTGCAACGCCAGTTAGAGAGCATGGGCCGGTGGTTGGGTTTTGCTGCCCGACGACGCGACCAGCGCTAGTGCTCTTACTCACGGGTCGCAAGCAGTTCCGTTCCGTTGACGTGAAACTTTAACTGGATGTCACCGCTAAAACGCACACAGAGCTTCGTTCTAACTTGGTTGTCGATGCAAGTGCGTTAATCCGGGTCAGAATACCCAATACTGCCAAACACCGGAGACGAGCATCTTTGTACTGCATCAGCGGATTCGATACGGACAGCAGGATAAGTAATAAGTTTCAGTAGTTGCTAGGTATTTTACGAAATCCAATGCCAAGGAGACAGAAATAGACTTGTTGTTGGAAACTTCGGCGGTTTAATTCGTAGAGCGAAGTCCACTGGGTTCTAGTTTGTTCAGTCAGTTTCAGCGTGTCAGCAGGTGTGCGCCAGAGAATAAGAAATAGACAAGAAAATTGCCAGACAAAGGTAACGCTACGGCTGCAGAAAAAGCACACATTGTTTGAACGTCAGTACTACTCTATAAATCCAATTTTTCTATCAATCAACGTCAGTATGATGGTCAAGCGATTTGGAGGTCAGTTGACCGTCATATGCTTTTTTAATTGAAGAAAAGCTGACCATATCTGCCTTGGCTGATTTTGTCAAAAGTCATTGCTGTGTCGTCGCTCGCAGAAGAGAGCTTTTTTTAATATTTTCGTTTTTATCTGAAACGATGTAGTAAACAAAGAGCACCAAAAATATGATTTTCTGACCACCACAATGCACAATTTTTTGTTTTGAATCTTGTGGAAATTCGTCTGGAGTGAGAAAAAGCGTTTCACCCGTAACGGTCTGTTTGGCCTTCACGATGTTGGTCGTAATGGCAGACCTTCGCCTAACTGTTGGACGTCAAACACGTTTGATACATTAGTAAAGGAAAGCAGATCGGGTGTTAATCAAGAAGATTACAGGAATACACAGATAAAATTTCAAGCCGAGCCAATTCGGCAACTTTTTGTGTGGACGCGATATAGAAATGTCGTGCACTGCATTGCAATTAACTCTAAAGCAGCGGTGAAATTGACGGGGTGGCAGGGGTGCGAAACCCCTTCACTCCAGGCAAGCTAGATGTAAAAAGCGGGCCCCCACTTAGCTCTTTTGGCTTTTGAGTAGGTTGTGTTTTGTCACGTTTTTTGGGAGTTTTTGGAGTGTTCTCCGGTGATTTCGGGTGCTAGTCTAGAAACCCACATACGGGTACACTTTCATGTCTGAACGTTTTTCTGAGTGTTGGCAAGTGGATCCCCTTCAGCTAAGGTCGCCCCTGGCTGAAACCTCTAGTTACGCCGCTGTCCTAACGACGGGATGGTTTTAGTTTTGGTTCTCCAAAAGAAATTGGCAGATCGAAGGTTTATTCGACCAGGGCCGGCCCTCGCAGATGCGGGGCCCAATGCAAGACCTAGGCGCGGGGCCGCTCTGGGCAGCGATTTTATGACGTCATCGTGATCGGTCAACCGTGTTACGATCGTGGTAGAGCGAAGATATACAGTGCAGCACTAACACGAGAATTTAGCACGCTTGCTAACGTTCGAGAGGAAATTTGCTAGCTCTGACGAGAGCGTTCTTTGTTGACAATGAAATTTATATGGCGTTTCTACTGAATTCTCAAGCGCAAGGTGTATCTGACAAAAATGAACAGCTACCGATTTTCGTAAATACTTCTTTCAACTTTACAGTACCGATCTTGCCATAAACAACCGTGCATTTATAAGCTCGGAAAAAATCTGCTGTAGATCAGGAGCGCGTCTGTTCGACAGTGGGGCAATGGACGTTTAGAGCAAGGGTCACCAAACTTTTTGAAACTGAAAGCTACTTCTTATTACAGATTCATGCGAAGGGCAACCCACGTGTTCCGTGCAGGCGACCTGGTGCCCGCGGGAACTATGTTGGTGAGGTGACCCCTGCTTTAGAGGCTGATTATTCTTAAGATATCAAATGACATACCAGGTTTTTTCTTGGCAAAAAAATAAAATTTGAGTGAATGTAAATTCGTCTGCAACTCTTCTGTATGAGTAACGATGGGTTTGACTTCGGTTTTCAGTACTTCTTCTTTTGAGCTAGTTGTGGTTTTCAGTACTGACCTTTAGTTTCGAATCTCGTCGAATCAAAAAGTTTGTTTTATATATATATATATATATTATATATATATCCCTCCAGGTTGGAAAGCAGAGTAAAAAAATTTGTTCAAGTCAAAGTGCAGGTGAAAAGTATTGCGGCCTGAAAAACTTTGTATACTAGTGACTGACTTGAAAACACTGCTGTCTAATGCACGAGCTTAGCTTTCATGCAAGAGATCCGTCGAGAATGACAAAAAAATGCACATATAGTGGACAATATTGCATAATCGTATTTTGAGCAAAGCAGCACTTGCTGGAAATAATGATTGCCACCTTTGCACTTGGGTTAGGCGACAAAAAGCAACACTATAGACGCTCCGTTGCATGAAGGGAGATATACTGCAACAAGAAACATTTAAAAATGTATTAAAATTTTGATAACTTGTGTGATGCGCTCGCAGCGGATAGCTACCTCTTGCCTGAGGATGATCTGTAATTGTTTGTTTGAGTCAGCGTTATGTTCTCTCAGCTGGTGCTGCGCGTGATTACGTAGCAAAACAAAGAGGGAATACGTCAAGGCTAGCACGTCACGGCTGCTGACTTGAGCCAATGCGAGCAATTAACTGTGTCAAATTGCTTAGCTGTAAAACTGATGCGTGTAGTCCGAGACCAAGTAGACACGAAATTGTAATCAGTGCCACGCGAGCCTGTCTTCGATGTAAAATTTGCTGAGCGCCGAACATTGAGACCATATTCAACTTCTGTTTATTGTTGATGCTTATGCTCAAGACACTGATAAATCGGCTTACCTACTAGGCAACAGTCACTGCTGTTTTCTATTGGTAGCAGCTGTACTGGGACACTTCTGATTTTAGAATGTTCATAAATGTTTTGGTGCAAAATTGTCACTTGAGAAGTTGCAACGAGTTTAGGTTTGTATGCGAATGCAGCAGAGCCGTGTGAAAGGCTGTTGGGCCCCCCCCAAAAAAAGTCCAGATGGGGCCGTTTATCAGCAAGCATTTAGGCAGATGCGTGCTTTTTCGAGCCAGTTGCAAATTAGCCCCTTGAGCAGCGCTATTTCAAAACCTAACTAAGCTAAAATAATAATGTACAACTTAGGAGAAAATAACTTTAATAAACTGCCAATGCAACATAAGTGAAAACTAACTTTATCACTTGTTAGTGGTTATCATCAATAAAGCGAAACAAATATCTCTTCTTGTGATGTGATAGGAAATTATTTATGATGTAATTTACCTGTTTGATGTAGTTGCCGTACTTG
>JGI24159J19872_10003684_pt1 | contig 19210 bp, 10 predicted proteins | sample Ectturendosymbi4_FD_19872 | JGI IMG/M metagenome (IMG submission 19872) | reverse complement strand
CAAATATGAAAGGCAGTGCACACGATTCCTTTACTCTACAGTACTTTACGATCGCTTAACCTCATAACTATTTACTAAGAATGAAATTGTTGAAATGCGGAATCCACTCGTTTATATACTACGTTCAGACCATCCTACCATATCACGTTCAGAAAAATAATTGTCACGTCACAAAAACGCAATGGTAATATCTAGTTCATGCGAGCAGACAACTACAAGCTCACAAATAAGAACACTAGATTGCAGTTGGTCTTCACGCGAGTATAATTAATATCGCAACACAAGTTTAAACTAGTGGTTTTCAACCTGGGAGTCGCGATCCGCGTGGGGGTCGTTTGCCTTTATTCTACGGGTCGCGAGAGCTTCTATTTAAAATATTCATAATTTCTTCAAAATGTATATTTCGGATATGAAACCACTTTTTGCCATATCCAAAATAATATGATCACCTGGCAAAAATGATAGCCTACTTTTTCATTTAAAGTTGTTTTAAGTATGAATATGACCATTACAAAATTTGATGTGATTGTGACTTTTCCAGTACTGTTGCGTTTGGCAACGCAAAAATAAGTTTGTGAAGTAAGAATGTGCTGTGTTTGTAAATTAGATAACTGAATGCGGTAGCTAACTTGGGAGTTATTCTCGTTTTCAATGAATTATACTGTGGAGTGATTTGCATACGCCACAGGTCTCTCTCATTGATGCTGCCATGTGCATAAATTTAATAAATTAGTCATTGTTCCACATAGTGATATCGTAAGTTATTTTTTAGTCATTGCGGTTTTCTATTGTGCAAACACAACTGCATTACATATGCCTTATTGCCTGACTGGAAATTTTTGGAAGGGGGTCTTTAGGTTAAATTCGGTTGCAAAATGGGTTGCTGCGTGAAAAAGGTTGAAACGAACCTCGCGTTTTTGCCTCTTATCAGTGGTGTGTTTAAGGGGAGGCAAACGAGACACTTGCCTCGGGCCCCTCCTTTTTGGGGGCCCCTTGAGGTGTTACGCGTGTAAATTTTCCCTATTTTTGATGAAAAACTTATTATTCACTCATATAATGTACTACAAAACATATCATAAGTAAGTAAGCTGCTTTCAAAAGGGCCCCTTACAGAAACTGTAATGTGCAGGTACTTTGCTTTCCAAGGGCCCCCAACAGCAACTGCAATTTGAAGGTAATTTGCTTTCAAATGGGCCCCCAACAGCCATTCAAATGTGTAAGTGCTCTGCTTTCAAACTTCATTGAAGGGGCCCCTAAAAGAAACTGTAATATGTAAGTTCTCTGCTTTGAAAGGGACCCCCTAGAGAAACTGTAATGTGCAAGTACCTTGCTTTCAAAGGGCTCCCAACAGCAACTGCAAAATCTGAAGGTAACTTGCTTTCAAAGGGGCCCCCAACACCCATTGAAATGTGTAAGTACTCTGCTATTAAACTTCATTGACAGGGCCTTAAAGAAACTGCAATGTGTAAGTACTCAGCTTGCAAAGGGGTTCCCAACAGCAACTGTAACGTATAAGCACCTCGCTTTTAAAGGGGCCCCCAACAGCAATTATTATATAAAATTCCATGCTTTCAAAGAGACCCCAATAGCAATTGTAATGTGCAAGTATCTTGCTTTCAAAGATACCCCAACAGCAATTGTAATGTTAAGTACCTTGCTTTCAAAGGGGCCCCCAACAGCAACTTTAATGTGCAAGTACCTTACTTTCGAAGGGGACCCAAAGAATAATTGTAATGTGCAAGTACTATGCTGACAAAAGGTCCCCAACAGCAACTGTAATGTGTAAGTACCGTCCTTTCAAAACGCCCCCACCATAATCTCCAGTGAGCAAATAAAGCAAAGCTTCAAACCAACTTCTGTACCTAGAAAGTGTGGGTTAAAATTTCTTCAAAAAAGTTCTGAAAAGATCCTATCAAATAAGAGCAAGTAGGCGTACTTATACCAAATGGTAATTGTTTATACCAAATCATGATTTTTAGAGATTGAAGTATTTGCTATATTGATAATTTTATGAAAATGCCACAGATGAACAAAATTTAGTCTTTTTATGTCTCTGAGTTGAAAATGTTAGACAACTGTCTCATTTCTTGTGGTGTTGTACCTTAGTGAACGCTTCCATCAGAAAATAAGACAACATGCAATTGTTACAGCACGGAACACACTCTATCTTTTAATTTATAGGACATTTTCTTCTTAGTTTACAAAGTAATTTTGTATTATTGCTGTTGTGCTGCAAAGACTGTTAATAAGCAAGGCTACATTCCTGCTTCTTATCACGTAGCAGAAATGGCAATTTTTGAGCATTATGAATACCCATTTCTTCTGCAGATATTTCAGGTATTTTAGGTGGTTTGATTTAACCTATGCTTGAAGTCACAGCTTATTTGAAGCTTGAGTAGTAAATGGTTGGCTTTAGGTAGGCTTGCTAGGTGATGACTTGCTAGCCTACCTTGCTAGGTAGCGCAATTATATAAAAGGAGCGCCACAGACGTCTCGGGTGCAATTGCCCACATTTGCCCCTTGAATCCTAGTTTGCAGTAGAGTTAGCCGTTGTTTTTTCTGTTTTTGAACAGGTTACTTTTAAACGAAGATGTAGGAGAAAAGAAGCATTGCGGAGAGAAAAATTTGCCACGCTTTTTTCTCAATTAACACACCGGTTTTACTCAACTATCTCGATCATTTTGTACTTTTTTTGGGGATAATCTCTGTACGAATAAAACAGGTCTCCATCGCGCTCGTGCCAACTTTCGAGCAATTTATTGCAAGTTTAAAAACATTGCAAACATTCGAAAGATGTTTCTTTGATTTTCCGCTAGATATGTTAAATTTTCACAATTTTTCAGCTGCGTTGATGTGAGTGCCTCCCACCTCTCTCCTACGGATATGTTTTCAAATATTTCCAAGCCAGTGTGCAGACGGTGAATTGCTTATAAGGTTGATGATGTTTGTGCTTGTAACTCGATTTTTCCACAGTGTTTTTCTACAGGGGTATGGTGGATATTAGGGGAGGCGAATCAAGCGGTCGCCTCGTCCCCCCTTTATTTCAGAGGTGCCGTGGGGCCCCCCTTGAGAGTTTCGTACTTAATTTTTGCATTGTTTTGTTGAAACGTTTATGAACTACTCTGGGACCACATTTAAGAAGCTCTGAAGCAAGTCATACATTTTTCAAAATGAGGCAAAATTTATGTGCAAATGTGCCAAAGGGGGCCCATCAACAACTTTAAAATGTAGACAAAGACTAAGTTAAAATCAAATTACTTCCAACAAGTTACAGTGTGAAATGGACTTTCTAGAAGAAGCGAATTCCCAGAAAAAATGAAAAACTTAACTTGCTTTCAGCGAATAAACTTCTGTTTAGTATGTGGAAAATATAGGGGACACTTTTATGATATAACGTGAAAAAATATAAGGGCCCTTTTTCAAGACCACATATTGTACACATGAAACATCACAAATTTTGAAAATATTTTGAGGCCCCTTTCCGAAGAGTTTGCACATAGTGAAGGAAACTTCCAGCAAACAATTAAAAGTGAGAAATGTAGGTATCACTTACCAACCGGAATTAGAAACGTCAGCTAGGTGAGTGAGAATACATAGCTGTTAACATCCCGCTATGAACCTAGTTCCAAAACACAGCTGTTAACTTTCTGCTGTGAAGCTAGTTCGTCTTCAGTTACAGTTGTTTCTGGCGTTGATTCGTTATTTTAAAGTGTTAATTAAAATGTCAAACAAAAAAGTTGTAAACACTAACCAATTCTCTTGTTTCTTTCCAAAATACTATTCATTTGACAAAACTCGAGATTTTTGACACCGGAAGAATATTTTGACACCAGCATGTGATACTCTTTAACAAGAAGGCAACTCCGCTCCCGTTCCTCACTTTTGAAAGGGCCGGGACGGAAATGCCTCCGGCCACCTGCGTCCCTAGGGAGAGCTTTTAACTATTGTTTGGTTCGCAAAATCTCTAAGATAACTCTCAACACGTCAACACAGATAAAAATGCATAGAATCTCAAAGGACAGTAAAGGTAAATTGTGTCGTTTGCTAAACATTGGTTTATCATATTATAGGCATTCTTCTTTACAACGGTACATTCGTTTAAAATAAGAGCGTTTTCAGAGTTAGTTTTTACACCCGGCGATATTTTAGAGAATTAAATAAACGCAGCGTAGAAAGTAAATATTGTTGTAAAAACCGTTCGGTGATTTTGCTGTGAAAAAATAGCTCGTGTAATGAAATTGATAATGTTAAAAACATTAAATTCCATATTAATGAGCTTACCAAGTTTGAAACCTTCTGTGTTCATTTGACAAAAATATCTGATTTTACTGTTGAAAAGATACCTACCACACAATTAATTTGCAAGCAAAGTATTTGTAAGCAAATTATTGACTACGAGGGCCATCCCTTTTGACTGATAAAAACTGTATATCTTTTCAGGTTTGGTTCCACGCGCCAGCAAGTTTGTTTGCTCAGCAAGATTTCAGCCAGCAAGTTTTTTTGCAACTTTAACTGCATCTGCAAGACGAGGCATTGCGGCCGCGGGTGTATTTTGACCGTGAACAGCTAGTTGCGATTTGGCTGCGATTTCTCATTGCGATTCTCTTTATAAGATATTGTGTTGTCGATTATAATTCCCGACAAGTAATTATTTAGGTTTGTATAAGAACTAATTTTGCCGCATTCCGGGAATATTCCTGTATAACAAAATATTCAAAGTAAGCTAAAGCATTCCGACAGGAAGAAAGCTTATGAAAGCAAAATAAGACAAAATAACCTTTCGACTTCGACGTTTCACTCCTTTAAATTGTCAAAAAGGTATCACTTACCAACCGGAACATAACATCGTGTTGTTATTTTCATGACTTTACCATCTTATAGTCAGGAATTAACAAAGCTGCAATGACTTAGCTTCCAAGTTTCAAGTACTATTAAACTATTCACTGAACGTCGGAATTAAAAAAGCGGCGGTTTATCGAACCTTCGATGAGTGGACCAAAGGAACACCACGTCGCATCTTATACTCTCAGTATTTTCAATTTTCCTTTGATGCAATCGTTCTGTAGCAACTCGGAAACTTTAATGGTTTTATAGCGATAACAGCGCACTCAACCCAACTTTGCGAAAAACAAAGCGGAACTGATCGCTTTTTATCACTAATCGAAACTCGTAATTTAAGTGAGTCTCTGTTTGACCACATTATCATCAGCCACTGTAACTGCAACCTCAGCAATAACTGTAGATGCAGCTCGAAAACAGCAGGGGTGAACTATCGTCAAAACGTTTTTTTTCCAAGGGTAATGGAGAAAAAGTCACTGTCAATGACAACCCAAATTCCATAGCTTACTCGAAAGAAGCAACGGCGACTTTGCATCACAATAGGCTACTTATATCTTCAATGCCGCTCATCACCATCTTTGATCTTCGACGAGCTTCTACGACAGTCCATCATTCTGAAACGTACTAAGGGTGCTGCTTACCATCTGCTGTCATGGAGAGTGACATAATTTCCGCTGGTCTGGCCTGTCTCTACGTAAATGCGTTGAGTTGTGACGTTTCATGTGCTGCGCGCTTGCCAGTAGCAAGAGAAGCTCGTCCGTTCTAGCACAGGCTCAACATGCACTGTGTCTGGTTACGCAACAGTAGCAAAACGAGAGGATGACCTACGAGGAACGAAGCTACTACAAACGTTGAGATGGGGAAGCACTAATAAAATTGCATAAGCTGGAAAACTTGCTAATATCTCAAAATAAAGGTGTGAGTGGATATCAGACTGAGGGAGAGTTACAGTTACAAACTTTGAAAAAAAACAGAATAGGTTAAAATTTTTGCATATGTATCTTAATGTGTTCCTATAAAGCGTCTGTCTAATTTTGTTCAATACTTTCACAGGCTTACTGAAAAGAAATCGGTAAGTACAGAAATCAAGCATTCAAAACTTCAGGAAGTTTTGCTTGCAGAGATCAGTAACGCTTTGGTTCTAAACTGTTAGAGTGGTTAGTCGGTAGTGGTTACTGATCGACAGGCGCGCTTGAGCAGAATCCATGGCGTTTTTACTAGAAAGCGCATTTTTGACTATCGTTTCTAAGGTTTCTTGGAAGAAAACGACAAAAGCTTTGAAACAAAGTGAGATGTCGACATTTAGCCATTCTTCCTTTATCATGTAAAGGCTTTTCTTGCATTTTTTTGGTCAAACGCTTTGCGCTTCATTCAACGAATTGTGTTGATCATAGGCGAGAGGCAAGGTGGATACAGCTCCCAAATATTTTGTTTTTGGCAAAATTCATTGCAAACGTGAAATAATTGTAACGAAATAGTAATATTTAAAAAAAGTTGTTTTGTCAGTTTATTTCTTTTCTGGTGTTAATGGGATGAAAGTTGCTTTAGATATGTCTTTTTATTACTTAGACAAGATAAATTGTATTTTTTTTTAAATTGCTTTTTGGGCATGAACATACTTTTCCAGGCAAAACGCTGTAGCCCTTAAACCTTTGGCCCCATATACCTACGGTGCTGATGATGGGAAGAACTGTCTTTCAAAACGTCCATCATAAGGTTATTTCCATGCGACTGGATTTTGCACGGCTATTTCTAATACAGACTGATGATTAAAATAACGACCAAAGTAACGAAGCAAGAGACATTTCGTAGACGTTGCGAGAAACACTGTTACTATCAACAATACCGTGAAAATTTCGCGGGCTTCGAATAACCATAGTTGTTGGAAGAAAAGGTGTTGTCTGCCCATTTTCTCTTTGCTAGTTCCAGATATTGTGTAAAATAGTGTTGAGGCTCGAAGTGCCCTCAACATTCTTCTTCCATCTCAATGCATTCATTGTCTTCTTGTTCTGTTAGCTCATCGTATCGTTTCAAATAGTCGTACGCAATTACATCAGCGTCATTTCCTTCCTCAGTGTATGAACTCTCATTGTCTCTCTGGTCGTCATTTTCTTTTCTAACCATGTTTAGGCTCGAAGTGCCCTCAACAATAGTTTATCACCTGCACTACACTGAAACAGCTGGTAGCCTCAAAACGACACCTTATCTCAGAGGAATGATGGTGGTATGTGCCACTGGTGGAGAAAACACGGTTGCGGGTGAACTTTCTTCACTTTTAGTTCACCGAAGCGGGACATAGCGTTTCTACACAGGCTTGGCTCAATTTTATCCGTATTTTCTCGTGCTTTGTGAAGAAATGTCGAAACAAAAAGGTCTACCAAACGTTTTAGCAAAATCATCCGTATCGCAGGGTTTTTGATATTTTCTGTAGCAGGTATTTTTTCAGAGGTTTTCACGTGGAATATAATATAAATTTTAATAGGCCACGTCCAAGATACAGAATTGCAATATTGAAAGATTTAGAAACCGGTTTAACATAGCATGCAAAGTTGCTTTGAACGACATCTCATTACCGTTCTTATGAATGAACATATCACTTCACCAATAGAACATATCACTTTACCAACTGTCAGGAAAACATAGTGCAAGTTAAATATACCATTATGCGTGATAACACCAATGGACTGGCATAAATCGTGAGTGCCACAACTTTGACTTTCTCTTTTCTGCCACTTTCGGCAGCCTTAAGCAGAGTACCATGAGGAATGTGAGTAAATAGCTGATTAGCTAACCTTACCTGTAAAGTGTTTTTATTTTTTTCGCTAACAGCAAATTCTTGACCATAATTGTTGACTTTCGATTATCCAGTATTTTGCCACATGCTATAGGGTCCGAGAAGATGAAGAAAGATATCCGCAATTTACAGCCTCTTCTTACGTAATATGCACTGGTCATCAGCGTTACAGTATTGGTTAAGGTAAAAATTGCGCTACTAAGATGATTTCAGTTCGCTATTTCCTAGTTTGAAATTACAACTTCCGCACTATGCCAGGATTTAACATTGCATTTCTTAAACCACACAACTTGAGTGTAGATCGCAGAGAGCAAATTTAATGTACTCGGGTTCGCGAGAAGAAAAATGCTTGAAACAACTGAGCAAAAGTACTAGTTTTGTAGTTGGATGCGCCTTTTGTCGTGTTTCGTGGCAAGTTCTTTCATTGGCTATAAGTTGTTCTCCGCAACACTGAAGCAGTAAACGGCAGTGGCGTAACTGACGGAGGCCGGGGGGCGAGCTGCCCCCCTGGCAAGCCAAATGTAAAAACCGGGCCTCCTTCGGCTGACACTTTCATATTTATCATTCTTTTGGTTTTCATTAGGCTTTTGTTTTTTACGTTTTTCGGGGTGTTTTTATTTTTTTAGCTAGTATAGACATCCACGACATCCGGAATCACGATCATTTCTTAACGTTTCTTCTGAGTGTTAGCTAGTGCCCCCCTTCAGCTACGTTTTGTACGCCCTGGCTAGTTACGCCACTGGTGAATGGGAAGAGGGAGTGAAGATAATTGCTGAGGGCACTAATAAAATGGCTTTTTCTTTTATTTTTTGCTCAATTACATGCATGGTCTTGCATGCATTTCTTGTTTTCAGTTGTGCTACCTTTTTATGATTGGTTATTGCATCGCATTTTACCCTTACCTTTTTTTCGCAAAATGCTGCCAGTTGTCAGACATCAACATAGCGCATTTCCATGGAATCTACAACGCTTTACAACACTGCAAGATCAAGAAACGTCGCAGTGCAACCTAAAACAAATACTACAAACAGTATTTGATAGACTTAATTAAGAAAGGGTCTCCTCATGTGTTCACATTTGCTACCAATTACAATGAACACTTTGGCTGTGGAATCTGGTTCGTATTTGGTGGTATTGAAGGTGGTTACTCTACAACTTTAACCTAAAACTGTTGATTACTTTAGGTACCTATAGCACAGAAAAGCATACACATTGGGCGCCATTGCTGTTTTTACACATTTTGTGCAATTTTGATCTAAAAAATATGAGATAAATCGTTCTGCTTTTTATGCGACTCTGCAATGAACTTATTTCGGTATAATGCTACCAATAGACTTGTATTGAAAAGGACAATTCGACCCCTCTGCCTCTTTTCAAAAAGCTCAGTGGGCAGTTACCCCGTTATGTGCCCATGTTCTGGCGTCCATGTTTGGTCCGGTTACTGATGTATAAATACCGTATAGATTTTACGTTTGCAGTATTTCAGGACACAGGTACATCCACCGCAATGAAATAGATTAAGTGTGTAAAATATAATTATAGATTTATAAACTGGTTGCGAATACACAGCTTGAGACTGGAGAATCCATCAGAAGCTTACGTATTAAAGCAATGTTCAGCTTCGACAGCTGGAGGTCAACAGACCGCAGTTCGTCTTCTGAATCAAGTCTATCGTCGATTAGTTTTGGATCCAGCGAACTGACTTCAGTGTTTGAAAAAGAAGGAAAAGTAAGTTATTTTGTCCAACAACAATAAAAAAGCAAGAGAATCACATGGCAGTTGATTAGATTTAGGCAATCTTGAAGTATCTGTAAGCGCACGGAATGATTTTGCTTTACATGAAAATGATTTAGCCTTTCTGGGAGTTGTTTTGTGTTAACCAACGCTAGTGAATCATAAATTTTCATGTCTGTTTGTTGATAATCCTCAATGACCTCTCTTTGTGGATAAACGAATTTACGAAACATTTATTATCTCAACTTTTCAGCCTTTCACAAGCAGTTGACTAAATGCTTTTAACCTTTTTGCTGATTACAAAATCTGATGCTCAGAAAAACTGTTCTATCTGAAAAATAAATACAACTGTTTCAGCTGCTTAAAACACGTAAAAGTTGAGTGCTTCATGTAAATGCTGCGATTTCTTAGTTGATAGGCATATTGTTTCAAAGTTTGCAATTTTTAGTGTCTAGTGTCTTTTTGTCACAAAACCTGTATCCACAGGCATGATGCCGCTCCTATTTCCTGTTTGACTTCATGTTGACGTTGTAGAAGTTTCTACGGGCGTGCGAAATCCATGGCGTCACTAAATATGACGTCAAAACATGCTTAAACTAGTAACATAATATTGGTTCAACTATTCCAAAGTGGCTCTCACACTAATGTCAGTATTACAGACGACTCACAGTTATTCGATCACTAATAATTTTTGGAAAAACTTTCAGCTCACGTTCAGAACAGATTAAACTGAAATCATGAGAAGTTGAAAGCACACAATTACCTAAAAGAAGAAGAAGCAGACACAAAAGTGGTGACCTTTTATAGGCCAAAAAGTGGCTACTTTTATTGGTCGAACTACCTAATTTTTCAGGGAATAACCACAGTTTGCAAGCGCTTCATATCATTAATTTAGAAAACGTTTGAAATGCTTCCTAAACAGTCGCCCTCATTTTTCACAAGCTACACATACAGTATCTCTTACATTTACAAAATGTATTTCAAAGATATAAAAGCATGCTGCGCGTTAGCGTTTGCCACTGCTTTAGCTATCCGTAGCGGAATCAGTGAAGAACAGTGTCTGAAACGCATTCCTGACCTGGTTAGAAGCAGAACGGTTCTTCTTAGACTTGGAAGTGACAACTCATGTCCCACGATCGGACTCTAATAAAAAGATTCATATAGATCACGTTTCCAAGCGAAGCTTGAGCATTTACGTGCACATGAAAAACTTATTTGTTGTTGAAGCGACAATTCAAAATTCGCAAAATGTGAATGAAAGGCATTTGCCAAGACACCACTCTCATTTTAGGTCGCTCTGATGGCTATCGTGAAAAACGAAAAAGTTGTGACACTGTTTAACAGAAGTGGAAGAAAGCGGGCTGAGTCCTCCAAATTCACAATCAATACCTCCAAAGACAAGCTCTAGTCTCTCCATGAAGTCATTTTTCAATTCATGGTATGCTATTACGAAGCCCCAGAAGAAGACGAAGCTACCTCCAATGCTGTTGATCTGGCGGTGGATCTGCTTCCATCCAGCCAGGCCAGAAAACGCAGATGACTATCAGCCTATCACCAATTTAACACCACGAACCTTCGCCAACACCACAGTCACCAGTAAAAAAGAGTTAAAGTTTTCACCAGAAGATTATTTTCTCTGCTCAAATTTATATGATGTAAGCGGAATGATGTAACAACCCGTAAGCTAAGCGTTTTTCTGTCGGTTGCAGATTTCGCTAACCGTGCCATATTTCTCTTTTCGTGGCCAGCGTGAGTTGTCTACGAGTTTGCAATTGCAACAAAAGGATCAAAACCACACAGCCATCAGTCACTGCTGCCTGACGCGTAGCCAGGTGGGGGCGAAAGGCGCCGTCATTTCCCCAATTTGGGACTGCAAATATTCAAATGTTGAGCGAATTTTTATGACCGCGTATAATCCATTATTAAATCCACCGAGCTGCAGATAGGTAGTATTTTGCCAAAGTTTCTGCGTTAGAGGTGTAGGCGTACGAGGTGGGGGCGAAGATTTGGGTAAAATTTTAAAAAATTCAGGAAAAACTTCCTGCGTAGGCAAGTCGCTTAAGCAGAATCATCGCCCTGCAAAACTTTCCTATTCGCTTTCCTCACAGTGGTGCAAAAATCAGGTCGAATTAAAATTTTTGCCACCCCAAAGCCAAAGATTCCCGCATGCATCTGGCACTATGAGGGCGCCGAATGGCTGCGGGGGGCCCGAAAAGTCCGAACAGTGTCACAAGTACATATGGTTGCCAGACGTCCTTGAGCGCCAAGAATTGTCCGAAACAATGTGAATGAACAGAACAATGTGTAGATTTTTTTCATTTGAGCAGTTGTGTCGTAAAAAGTAAAATATTCAAGAACGGTTGTGTCATCATATTTGTAATATGTTTTGTGTAGTTTTCAATTCGCGCATGGTTAGCTGTAGCCTGACTTGCCCATACCTCAAAGCTTGCTGAAAGGGTGAAAATAGCCATGGACGTCCGCAGAAATTTTTCCAGAGGAGAGGGCAACATCATCATATTACTTACATTTTTTAGGTTGTTGACGTTGCAATGCAAATGGACGTTCACAAAACGCTTTACCGTTTCTACACTACAAAGAAAATGCCCCATGAAAGCACGCGCTCCATTCGCATCTATTTTGAAATCTTTTTCAAGTGAAACTGTATACGAGTTTGCCACAAAAGTGTACTTTCTGTCATCCGTTACAGCGTTGCTGAGTTGGTGCATAAATCTCGTTATCATTGTGAACTCCACCATGGGCGTCGGAAGGGGGCATTTTGCGAGCACTTTCTACAAATAAGTAATAAAACATGGCTAAGATCGCTAAGATTACGAAGATCGCCAAGAACCCTGACATCGCTAAGATTGCTCAGCGATCTCAGCAATCTTAGTGGTCTTAGCGGTCTTAGCGATCTTAGTGATCTCAGTGATCGTAGTTATCTTAGCAATCTTAGTGATCTTGTCTTAGCAATCTTAGCGATCTTAGCAATCCTAGTGGTATTTACAGGTGGCCATGTAGTTTTATACTGTGTGAAAAGAAACCTGCATAAGCGTAGCTTAAGCTCTTCAATCAGGCACATTGGCCACTATCTCACACTATAATGGATTTTTCAAACTTGCGGAAGCATTGCTACAGATTCACCCCTGCTGCTTTTCACACAGTATGAAATGTGTCTTACCGTTATCAGTAGTCACTGTTTCGCCGCATCACCTGCCAAAGATGCCTGAGGTCAACAGTCACATGCGGAAATACGTTGCCACGTTATTGCTACGCAACAAAGGGAAACAGCAGAACAATGCGCTCGCGAGTTATGCAACGTGACTCTGCAGACGGAGTTGTGATGAGCGAACTGCAAGCTCATCGGTGCATCATACCAGAATCAGGGGCGGGTTCATGGGTGGGCGATTGGGGCGATCGCCCCCCCTAAATCCTACGAAAATAACTTTGTTCACCATAATTTTGTACAATTCGGAAAACAGCATTCGCGATATAAAGCCATTTTGTCGCCCACTGTTTTGTCACAACTATGTTGTGAAGTACACTTCATCCTTCTTACAGTAGCGAAGCTGTTATGAAACTTTACCAAATATTCCTGAAATCGACCCCCCTAACCTTGCTGGCTGAATCCGCCCCTGACTAGAATAGTGAAGCTGGCTCCTGTGTAGTGTGAGTACCATACCGATAAATAGTCTTATTGCAAGAATTGAATCAATTAATCGGAATCAAGATGCTGACTTCAGATTTTCTAAAAATTTTTGTTTCTTAGTGCCAATTCCCAGGAGCGGGGAAAATGCCCGTTTCTCCCCCCTGCGGACGCCCAGGAAAGTAGCTCACGGTATCTCATTGAAAAACCAAATGTCCTTGAAATAATTTCAAGTGATCTGGCAACCCCAAGTACAGCACTTCAATGCAGTACCTTTGCTTCCGAAAGACCTCAGGTTCGAACGTGGGGGCACCAAACTTGCTTCTTGCCCCGGGCGCCATCTAACCTCGTTACGCCCCTAGCAGTAATTCAATACCTCTCTGCGTTGTCCATGTATATCAGTGATTCCCAAACTGGGGGTAAATTACCCCCCAGGGGTAATATGCGATTCTCTGGGGGTAACGCAGAACCAAAAGCACATTGATGTTCTGTATTACAAGCGATTACTGCAAAAGAAATTTTCGACAAGAAATGCAAAAAATTTTTATTGAGTAATAAGACATGACCGCTGCCTTGATTTGGGTAACAGTTCAAAAAAGTTTGGGAACCACTGATGTATATGGAGTGAGGAATTACACAATTGCATAGTTAGGTCATAATTCTTTGAGGTAATCGAGCACGTTCCATGCATTTTTGTCACATAGCGGCAAGTTGTTTGCTAACGTATACATCTATAGCTTTTTACACGCTGCATTATGGTTCAATCAGGTGCTTAGTTCCGTCAGGAAATTCATCCACTCACCTTTATGTTGCAAACCTACGATCAAGGTCAGTTTTGAGCCGATTTGACCGATTGGGGGTGCCCCGCGCTTCGCCTACTAAGCAACACAAATTCACACTTTCTATCAAAGCTGCTTGTGCATAGTGCCGACGCGGGGCCCAGTGTTTTTAAGGTGATTTGAGAGACCACAACGGTTCTCAATTTTTTCTAACGGTCTCTCAAAATACAGTATGAACTCGCTTTACTACCACCATCAAAATACACGAAAACTTTGCTTTACAGTCACCTCGGTATTCAGATGAAACAGTTGCGGTCTCTCAAAATGTCTTTGCGGTCAGCAAGGTCAAACTTTAAGAATAACCCTGGCGGACCCCACAGTATTTTGTAAGCGTGGGATCCCCTGCCAACGAAAACCAAAATCTAAGTCAACTGTGCGGTTTCACCCTCATCAAATTCTTTAGTAAGAATGGTTATTGCATATCTTCAGTAATGCGTAGCCAAATTATTTTAATGGCATCTCGTTAAGGCAGAGAAGGCTTACGTTTTGAAGCTATTTTCTGTTTCGTTGAAAAAGCGTTTCGTTTTTATCCGGTCAGGTTTCAATAGTTGTTGCAAAATACGGTTCGATAGTTGTTGATATATTTCAATAATCACTACTACTTGTATTCTGAAGGCATCGTTTAGTTCGTAATTGCAAATGTGTGCGTGTTGCTTCATCAGTCTTTCACCAGCGTTGTTCATGTTCCCACTTGCAGAGATTTCATAAGGCAACCCGAGATTGACGAAAACTATTGAAATAAACCTAGTTTTAACTATGAATGACTATTTCAAGTGTGAAAAAACTAATGGTTCCTCAAAAGTAACACAATTACTAACAGTAGTAAAAGAAATGACAATTTGGTTCAAGTGAAGTGATCCTCATGATGTTGTTGTGGTGAAAATTGCATCATGAATTACTACCGAAGCAACGATTATGGCAAGGGTGGCCAAACTACTGTCCGCGGTCTGCATCCGCATGCCGACCAATTTATTAAAGTCCGCCAAACGCCTTGCACATCTTTTCAAGCACCACGTTTCCGACTGTGGACAGCAGTGCAACGCAGGATTGACTGCTGCCTGTCTTTTGTTGACTTCGTACTGTATCCAGCCCTCGAGTGACCAGGCAGTCGCTAATTTGGTCCTCAGTTCGAAACGTTTGGCCAACCCTGGATTATGGCATCAATCTTGCAGATTGGCGTCGTAATTTCTTAGTTATAGTCTAATAAATGGAATGTTGCAAAATTTCTGAAAAGGTGCAAAGTGGAATAACTTTCGTGGACGTTAAAAGCTACTACAGAACTTGCCTGTTTTGAACAATTAAAGAGTAGTTTAAAAATTATTGGAAGATCCGCAATCAATATACATATTTATTGGTTGTTGTGGCGCTGTCCATTAAAGTCTCTGCTGGAGAGGTCTTAGCATCACCCTTTCAGGCCTCGTCTTTTAACATCACCGATTTATATCATTATGACTTAAGTGTTACAATGTACTGATGATGGTAGCAGAAGTTACCGAAACGTCTGCGAAAATGTCATATACATATCTATTGCTTTGACTTCAGTGCTAAAGAGAAAATATTTTTTTACTTCTCCGCGATATTAAAAACCTGCTCTTATAAACGGTTTGTACTGCTTTAATCGGTGCTGTATTCAGTGGATTGCACTTTAACCATTTTTCACGTGTAAAGTATATATTGATAGGCAGGTGTTATAGCGATTTCTACCATTATGATTTGATGCACCCCCACAAAATTTCTACACAACACTAAGTGGGGCCCCGCAAAAGTGTTTCCAGTCGGGCCCCGCACTTGCTAACGCCAGTCCTGCCTACGATGCAGACATACTGCGGACTCACGAACTGCACTGACAACAGTCCTGAAACTGGTGTTTTGTTTTCATTTTCGAGGCTTGTAAAGTCTTGAGTCAGTTATAAGTTTTCCATATTACGTTCCTATCTTCATTGCTGCCTTTCCTTTCGAGGCTGTCATCAGGCATTAGAAATAAACTTGTAAAANACAGACCAGTTTCGTACAGGCCAGCGGCAAGTCGAGAACTGTGTTAAGCGAAAGCGACTGCGTTTGTAATTACATAACGTAACTAAGGCTGGGAAGTTTTCACGCGGCAAAGAAATAACGAAACAGTGGCACTATTACGAAAAAATAACATTGTTCACGCCATTCGATGAGAGGTTAGGTAAAGTCCGGCACGTAAATCCTGACGTTTAACCAAGCGAGAAAACTGTTTATTTTAGAGTATTTTTATCTCTGTTTCTACTTCCATGGGCACCAAAACGGGGCACATTTATGGCAAAGGGGCGCCACAGACGTTTGGGGGGGCANTTGCCCCAAACTGCCCCCTGGATCCGCCACTGAATGNGACGAAGNGCATTATCTGCACTCGGCGCCCATACTAAAGTGTATTTGTTTTTGCAGTCTTACTNATACCGTATAATCAAAAAGAATAAATTATAAAGACTTCTTACGGTCTAGCAGAGTGATGTAAAACTTAGTTCATAGTTCACATACAAGATATGCATGTCATGTTTGTGAATTTGTGAATATCGAGTGATTAGAAAACGCAAAGTATTATAGAAAGTGTACTTTACGCAAATAATATTTCCAAGCTGTATTCTGTAAATCGTGATGCTTATGCAACGGCGTAAGAACTCTGTTTTCATTTTGTCATTTCTACGAACGAAGTTTTGTTTCTGGTCACGTAATAATTCAAGCACTTCGTCAGGTATGGTGCAATACGGAGTTACTACGTACTATCTGCAAAAGTCAAAAAAGTTTCCACCCATTGCCACCAAGAGGCACCATTGCTGTATGCGGGGCGTGGCACCAAGGTTCCCCCCACTGTCGACACCCTAAATAATGTCATTACAATAAAGTGTTTCGTGATGGAATTCCATGGCGCGCTAAAACATGTAAAAAGTTCTTATCTTACAGCAGTGTTTCTAAACCTTTTTACGTACGTTGCCCAGATAACTTTTGGTAAAAATTGCGTGGCCCACTACCTTGTTAGCATAGGCTATGCTTTTATACGCGTAAACAAATGCACATTATTCTAAAGGAGCGAATTTATTCCTGCATGCAATTCAGTGATAATCATGCTGATGAACATAACCAATGTGTTCAATGCTATGTAGTGATTAGACGTCTATTTGTATTCTAACATATTTTGTCCTAACTCTGTGGCCCACTCGCAAACTGCGCTATGGCTCACCAGTGGGCTATGGCCAGGGCCGGTTTTAAGCCTATTTGACCGATTTCATCAAATTGGGCCTCACGCCAGCAGCGACAGAGTTACGGTATTCTAAGAGACGTATACTAGGACACTGAAACGTGCGTTGTTTTCTTTCTATCCCGGTAGACGCTAGCAGAGATAAACGGATTTATGTTTTCTGAACCAAATCCGATCCAACAATTTTATTTAAAAATACAACCCAAATTGAAGATGATCCGAATGCATCAGAAGCAGTGCCAAAGCGGAAATCTTACTTACCAGACCGAAAAAAACAATTCCAAACATCATGCAGTGATAGATCTTTCGTGAGCATAGTTGTAATTAACATGTATGGTGACCCAATTAGTTGACCTGCACACATAAATAAAAATTTAAGACAAGGGTCCGCAAATACTTTTTGGCGCGACCCTAGAAATAGTTCTAAATTCTCGCAACCCAAACATTTCTTTAGCATGTAATTTTTTGGAAAATACTTTATAGTTAAACATCAATTTTAAGACTACTATTGACCATAGCAATTTTTTGCACAAAATTGTACGAAACTTAGCACATAAAACAGTAAATGATTGCATTTATTCTGTCTAATGAGAATAGCAAATGTAAAATGTAAATTCAAATTATTTCGCGACCCCGAGTGGAAGGTCTCCCACTATTTGCGGACGTCTGATTTAAAAGATTGGTTAGCAATTAAAATCCTCTAATATTCCAATGAACAGCTTTCCACAAAATAAAAAAGACTGTGTTTTCAAAGTTTCACTGTTAGAGGAAACTTCCAAAGGTATGAAGTATTGAAAGACCTTGGTTTATGTACTCTCAGTCTGCTGGTTAAATTTGCAGCTTTTTCTGCAAACATTTTGGCAAGAACACAACCAGTGCATTATCAACAAGTAGATTCAACAACTTGTGTAATCTTCATACAAGGTTTTGTAAGCATGAAAATTCAAAGAATCATTTGGAAGCCACATGGAGTTTCTAAGTGTTACCAAAGATTTTGTAGTGGACCGAAACTTGACAAACAGCATGAAAAAATTGTCAAGGTTTCAAATGATGTTTCATTAGTTGCAAGTGAATTGGCTGAAGCTGTTAAATCCCCATTATAGCTTAGACATTTTCAAAGAAAAAAACTACGACGAACAACCACTTGAAAGATAATATTTTCATGTGAGACAGAACATCAAGCTTTGGATGATAAGAACGAAGGGTACAGAGGTCAGTGAAGACCTATGTTTAGGTATTATGTCTGGAATTGTTATACTTGGTGTTACAAAAATAAATATAGCTTTCATAGTCTTTCAAAATTTGTATATATCAAGCATTTAATTTTTTAGTTAAAGACGAACATACTACACAAAATAAAATCATATACGAACTTTTGCTTATGTATAGAGTGGGGACCCCGCCATCATTTTTCTAATTGGGTCCCGCAATTCCTAGCACCAGCCCTGGCCCACAGGTTGAGAAACACTGTCATACAGGTTGAAACAGCAACACGATATCAAACAAAGCACCTTTAAACAGGCTCATGGTTGAGTGATGCAACGTAATGACTTTAGTTATTGTTTAAATGTGCTTTTGCCTCTGCTTCATTTTTTAACCTGAAGTTGTAAAGAAATATTATGTACAAATTCGTTCAGTCTCTTTAAACTCTTAGATCTTGAATCTTCAAGTTTCCAAATTAAATGTGGCAAATGAACAGATTTTGTTAGGAGTGGAAGTTTTGCAATTGTGATTCATTTTAAGATCATTTACATGGCGAACGTATTAGCTTTGCATGAATGCGTTGTGTTGCTTTTTATCAGGATCTAGTTAGAAAACCAGAAGAACTTCGATTTACCGCACAACAACTAGCAGAAATATCCGCATCCCAGCATTTTCCGATCTTTCTCAATGGAAGAGAGATTAACAAGTGTGCCAGACTACACTGGGCGTGCCATGTTGGTTGGTGCTTGTGTAAGTAGTACTGATTTAAAGATTACACATTGTTATAAAAAGGATAATATCGAATCGTTTTCAAAAAATAGCAAGACTTTGGAAGCTTTCCTAGCTCACGTTATTTTTTAATTCTTTTTCATATATCTGGATGTCAGTCCATCGCGTTGTGATAACTACTTGCGTAAATAACAGAAATAAAACTA
>JGI24159J19872_10003681_pt1 | contig 19216 bp, 14 predicted proteins | sample Ectturendosymbi4_FD_19872 | JGI IMG/M metagenome (IMG submission 19872) | reverse complement strand
CTTTGCCTGGCCCTGGGCGCCAACCGTTAGGTGGTAGTATTTTGCTGAAGTTTTTACTGGAAACTAGGCTACAATCCGAGTCTTTTGATACTTTGGTGATGACCTGCTGGGGTTTCAGGTTCAAAAATTATGATGTAAGTTAGTAAAAATATTTGACTAATTAGTTCATTAGATAATTAATTATTTTGTTTATTTCAGATCATAACATTTGAACCAGAAATGCTAGAAAGTCGATCAAAGGCCCAAAAGACTCGGACTTGAGCCTAGTTTCCAATGAAAACTTCTGTGAAATACTTTGGCCTAGCAGTTGGGCCTTAGGCCAGGCAACATGAGCCAAAATGGTCCAAAAACTGCCCTTCTTGGTTGCACACCTGCTACGTATAGCAAAGTTATGATTCGATTAGACCAGCCAAAATATTTATTGGCAGTGCCCCAGGTAAGTATTGCATAGTTGATCTTATGTTTTTCTTTGTTGCGTAATCTATGCTTCTTCAAAATTGTCTTTCATTTTCTCTATAATTTTTCATTTTAAAAGGATTCACTGACTAGTTGATCTGTGGTCATTTCGTCAGCCCTCACATTCTTTAATTTAAAATAAGAGTTGTCTACTACACGAAAATACAGCTGATTGATTGGTATGACAATGTGATCAGAAATTGGCATTTTTGGTCTATGGAAGAAAGGTTGCCACATCTGACAAGCTGTGCCTAATCCCTCATCACATGGGCTCTTATTAACAGTGTCTATGAACCCTAAGGGGTATATAAATGTGATGTAAAGGGTTAATAGGTTTAGCTCTGTCATTTCAAAAGGATTAATAGGCTCTTCGGACATTTTGATTACTACTACAACGATTAAGACCTTAGAAGGGGTCTGTAAATTTCTTTAGGATCCTTTTTGTTTTTCATAATTGACCAAACTTCTAAATGACAGAAAAAAATAAGTCAATTTGATCACAGTGCTTTTTACAGTCATAAGAAAATATCCTAAAATGAAAAACGACAGATGTTTTTAAGCTATTTCGGACATATGACTGAAATGTCTCGGCAAACAAAACAGTTACGATGTACTAGAGCTCCATAACCACAACTGTTTAAGAAACGCTGCTTTGTAAGGTGTTTCTGTCAAAATCCTGGCTGTGATTTTACACTCAGGGAACTGAAGCATGAGATCTACCTGCCACAAAGTTAATCACAATAAAAAAAACACCCCATATTTTTAAACATGCATGTATGCCCCTGCCTTCCACTATTCTGGCATCCCTGGTGGTTTGCACAATTTTCACATGATCTGTTATGGATTCACAGGCAAGTGTAGCCATCTTAGATATGGACCTGGTTTTTTTCGATCATAGACTGAAATGTTTTTGAAATGACTGAAAGAAATTAAGTCATTTCAGTCATAATGTCTGAAAACATAGGCTAATGAACACTGCTATGGTGAGTTTTAATACAACTGTGAGACTGATGGTGGAAATGTCTCAGAGACCAAAATATCTTGGCACAAAGTTACCAATTTGTCTCAGTGAAAAAAAAATATATATGGACATTATCCATTAGTAGACAAAGTGAGATAAACTTTCATGTACTTGTTCAAAAATAAAGGATAAAAATTACAATGGCTGCAAACATTGAGAAAATAGATTTTTGACATGACTTACGACCTTGGAATTTTATACCCAGTCATGTAAACAAGTGCAGTTTTTCCAGGATATCAGTGGTAACCAGCATTGTTGTTTGGTTACAGCTTGCCACTTTTCAAGTTCTTTGAGGACATGCTTTAAAGAACTACATATGCATAAGAAAAGTAAAAGGGATAAGCTTGTGACTTAAAATATTTCTTATCTGATGTGAAATTGTCCAAAAACATTGCTTTAAGTCAGTTGTATGTTCCAAGAGTTCACTCAGCTCCTCACAAAATTTGGATTGTGCAGCTGGTTTTATGCATGTAATGCATTCAGAAAGCTTCAATTNATCAGCTATGTGTCACACACATGTAATNTTTTTTGGGAGCGGGCAGTTGTGCAAGCTATGTTTGGTTGATTGTTAGTCGCTTTCAATCTTTCATTCCATTATNAGACAATTGAATGGCTGCTCAACACCTACCAGTGGTTATGAAGAACTGACTCAAAAGAAGATTCCATTATGAACATGTGATACAAATACTGCTCAGATTAAACACAATTATAGTGTAGACCAAGATAAGAGGTCACATGAAAAATGATCAGTACTTGTGTACACGAGACATAATTGAGTATATTTTGTACTTCATCTTTGTCCACGTGCAAAAGTAGAGGTTGAAATCAATATGACACTGTTTTTATTTTGAGTCGGAGTTGCGCTTTTGTACCACCAGTAGCAAAGTCAAAGCTTTTTGGAGGCAGTGCACTGGGGTTGCACAAAATGTTTTTCACCTAAATTTAAGTTTTTTACAGGAGTTTTGGAGTTTTTTGTATGTCTTATTCCAGAACTGCGTAAGGTATTTGTTGCACAGTACATTAAGTTCCTTGTGTATATACAATTTTTTTTTATAAGAATGAGTGAAAAATCCCTTTATCTTTTGCAAAACATTGTTCAGCAGCCTGAGTTGTGTTTAATGCAGCACACATTATGCGTTTCCATAAAAGGAATCCAATGGATGCGTTTCATAACAATGGTTTGTTGACTGTTCGATATACCGTAATTATTTTCAGAAACATAGAATTGAAATTACTAAGTGTAAACTATACTTTGCTTTTATGTCATTTCAGAACTCCATTCGTCACAACCTCTCCCTCCACAGCAAGTTCAAGCGTATACAAAATGAAGGGACTGGAAAATCGTCGTGGTGGGTTATCAATTATGAAGCGAAGCCAGGAAAGTCACCCCGGAGGCGCACTACAAGCATGGACAATTCGGCTAAGTTTTCCCGAGCACGGAGCAAAGCCAATGCAGCAAACAAAAAGGTTTGTGTTGCACATCTGTATATGCGCAAACCTTTGTCATTCACTCAGGTCTTGTCACTTACTTGTGTGTTTGAGAGTTGCAACTGAATTTATATTTTGTGGAGAGTGTTGTTTTTAATGCACGTTTCTGGCACGTCCAACCGACGTAACTGTTACATTATTTGAAAAAGACAACTCCAACTATTATTTAAGCATGGAAAATTCAAACAATTTGGTCAGGTTTTTGCAGTATTTAAAGTAAAAGTCATTGAGTCCTTTCCATTTTATATCAATCTCAGGGCATCTAGTTGTCATCAAAGAGTAAACAAAGAAGAAGTTTTGAGGTGAATATGCCCAGCAGTAAACGGAGGAGATTGCAAAATTTCGAGTTTTATTAAGAGTTCTTATTCCTAGCAGTGTCTTAGTGAAGACTTTTTTCACAGCATGTTTTTCATTCTGGAGCTGAAAGATTTTAGCGAAAAGCCTCTGGGTTATTAGTTATTGATGAAGAAATTGCGCTAACTTCTTTTGTCAATATCTGAAGTCAGGCAGACAATCTACATACGCAAACAGTCACCTGCGTTTGCATGTTATGGTATGACAACAACCCGAACATACTACATGACAACAACCCACTGTAGTATGTTCGTTTTTGCATAATGGAAATATGATGCTGCTTCTTCTCCATCGTTTGAGCGAGTTGTTTAATCGACTGCTTGGCTGCACAAGATCTCAGGGCAGGTGTTGAGCAGTCATTCGATTATCTCGTCATCCAGAACCGTCAGGCCATGGCATGCCATAGGGAGGCCGATTGTTTGGACAGTGAAGGACAGCATGCTCAACGGTTTGTTCCTCCGTGCCACACACACAATCCATAGAAGGGGCCATTCCCCATTTGTGTAAACAGGAGCGGAAACGTCCGACAACAGTGCAGAAGCGGTAATTCCGGACCCATGCTGTTCTTGGCAGGGCCATTCCAGGAGGGTGGGTGCCAATATCGGGATGAAGGTATGGAGTCTCGTAGTGTTCTGCAACCACTCCGCATTCCATCGGTGATCCACCCAGAGCACCGCATTTCTGTTGTTGTCGTCAGATGAATTATTGAGTTGTGCGGCAGGTACACATGGGTGTCTCGATTTGAGATGCCGTGCATTCCCACCCGGAGCGCTGAGTGGAGCAGATGACCAGGCTTCATGGCACAGCATACGAGAGACAGTGTGGCTCCTTTTCGATGAAGCTCAGGTTGGGTGCCTGTAGTTTGGAGGTTAGACGCCCGGTAGGAAGATCGTGCTCTGGTATAAAACGCAGACATCCAGTCACAGCTCGCCAGGCGTCGTCGATGACAGGATCAGTGAGGTGGGTGTGAGCACTACGGCACCACGCCGGAGCGCAGTACTCCGCTGTTGAATGGACCGGGGCTAAGGTGGCTGTTCGCAACGTGGTTTCCCCAGTAAGCCACCTCCAGAGTGGGTTGCGTAATGTCAGCTCTTTGTAAAGTCACTCGAGGTTTCGACACTACGTGAAGATACTGTCCAACGTCACTCCAAGGTATTTGAGCTCGGACCAAAAGTGCATGGCCTCGTCGTTGAAATTGACTTTCAGTTCAGGTTTGGCTTCCCTGGTGTTGAAACGGAAGATTGCCAACGCCGTTTTTGTAGTGCTAAGCTTAACTTTGTCTGGAGGTATTTACCTATAGCCACCAAGTCTTTGCTGACCACGCCTTCAACTGCTTGCCAGTCACCATCAGCATGTATGATTGCTAGGTCGTCGGCGTATACATACTTTCTGTTACACCTTCTCGATGTTTGTTGTGTCCGGAGATGGCAACCCCTCAACGTTCTCTTCTGCAAGAAGGCAAAAGCGACTCCAATTAGCCTTGCGGGTTCCAACGCTTCACTGGGTCGCTGTAAGCAGGCATCTTAAGCCTCGGTGGTATTATGAGAGAGGGTCGGTGTTGTGGCCGCGTGAGCTTCCCTGGAACGCGTCTGTCGGGCATTTGGTTGTCATGACCGACACTCGCGAAGGCCAGATCCGGGTTGGTACCAACGTTCCATAACGGTACTGTTTGTAACCGACGCTACAGCGTTGTTTTCACTATAACATTGTTTTCATTCGTACAGTGACCAATTTAATTATTTTCTACAGGAGTTAAAGAAAGAAAAAGCCTCAATGAAGGCAAAGACTACGACTGGTGGTGACAGTCCCGCGGAGTTTGAACATTTAAACAAATCTCTTGAATCGTTTAGGTAAGTTTTCATAAGTTTGATTGGGTGCAGCCTGTTTGTGCTGTCTAATCACTGGCGATTTGTTTTTCAAGGCAAAGAACTAGTTCCAATGCCAGCAGCATTAGTGGGCGAGTTTCTCCCAAACAAAGTTTCCTTACGCCAGATCTAGAAGATGATGGTCCTCCGCCACTTTCACCTCTTTCATCATACAATCCATCTAGTGAGCAGACTTCTTTATTGTGAAAAAAGCAATTGCTGCCGTATTTTATCCTCATCTTCAATTCAGGTACATTCAGTGAACTGTTTGGAGGTGCTTCCGATAACTTCGGCCTGCCCGACTGTCTAGATCCAAACAGCCCTGGTGATGCGATGCATGCGGAACTGCTCGACAGCATCAGAAGTATGTTCAACTCTTACGGCTCGTCGACAGAGCGCTGTTGCTATTTTGCTTACTGGAAAATATGACTGTACAATAAACGTCGTTTGCATATTTCCTCATCCTCACCATCGACTGCAGATTTCATTTAAATGTACCAGTGCTGTCACCAGAACATTCCATTGCGTCTGGCTCGCGACACATTCCCTTGCCAACAATGTATTTTACTGGAGTAGTTTTTTGGACAGTTTGTGACGTGTACAGTGCTTAAGTTTTTAGTGCGTTTGGAGAGCAACGGCAAATTGCGGCGCCGTCTTGCTCTCGAGCCAAATTGCCAGTAGTGTAACGTAAGTTTGTTTTACAGTTTTATAGCAAATCGCCCATCAAAGTTGTAAACCGGTAAAAAGCGAAATCGTGCTTGCAGTTAGCCTCAACTAATTGTATATTGTACTAATTGAAAACATCTGCGAAACGACTTTCGTTAGGAACATCAAACCGATACTTTTGGTCTTTATTTGAAGAACTACGCAATTTGTGGAAATGAAGGAAAAACAGTTGGCAGACCAACGAACGAACTCTTGTATTCGACGGTCAACGTTGACGATACACCACATCACCGAACTTTTCCCCTAACTTGACAAACTCTGAAAGTTATCTTTTGTTCTAGCTGGAATGAACTTGCTCAACCCCTCGTCACCTATGACCCCTGTGCCGAGCAACAGCGTAATTTGCACATCAGCCAGTGACAGAACGAACATCTACCTCAACAACATCGCTGGTACACCATCTCAATCTCAGGTCGGCAAGTTACTGCTATATGGAAATGCGTGCGAGGATTGCTTTTTTACAGCATCTTGTCCTGTGTAGCAGGTTGATCCGGCTTCCGCATCCAACGCCAGTCGGACTGTCCTGTCGAGCCCGAACTTGGCCTCATTGCTGCAGGGATCCGGGCCGTCCAATTCGAAAGTTAGTTCGATTTTTCTCCTGTACTGTGTGTGTGAGCAAAAAATCGTCTGGATTGCTTTTGAAGATTGAACGTTCGCTGAGGTTTAACATTTCGTAATTTTACGCGCAGCCAATGATGATGGACCATCCGTCTGTGAAGTCACCGCCCAGGGTCGACCTCAGTTCTGCCCAGCCTCGTGTCCGTGCCAACACCATGCCCGGGCAACTTCACCCTCATCATAAGCTCAACTTGTCTGGGAAGCTTCAAAGGCAAATAACGGTAAAAGCGCGGCGATGCTTGCATTGGCAACACACTTGCATTTCTAAGCAGTGTTGTTGGCAAATCGCTTTTTTTTCACAGGGAAGCGAATCGCTGAGCCAAGAATGCCTGTATAGTCCGTTCAAAGAAGGTGAAAACGCCCTCTCGTCTTCTCCTCAAACCGTTTACAGGAACAAGGTGGTTGGTGACGTTTATTTATCCTAAGTGTTAAATGTGTGTGGCATTGTTGTGCCTGCGTCTTATTTTGATACTGAGCTTCCTAACAAGCTAACTAAAACCGTAAGAATCTTTTTTCGTCAGCGACTTGACAATGCGCCATACTTGCGTCTCGCAATTTTCGCGCTCCTTACGCTCTCTCAGCTTTTGCAAACTTGTAACCGAACCTCTCTTCAAATCACTGCAGTCATTAAAGCTATAATTTACCTCTTATTCCGGTGATGCCGCTGAGAGACGTCAATTTTCAGCTATAAAGTTCGTTACAATCCTATTGCCAATCGATTGGACTTACGTCACAGGTCAACATGTGATACTCCACTTTCCCGATATCTATTGTAGATGTGTGAATTTTTGTTCGTTTTGAATCGGGTTCAGTTTTTCGGAATTACTGTGCGTGGTCGCTTACTTTACTTTTGTTTATTTGATATTTTTCTTTTCAGTATGATACTTGATTTAAAAAATGCAAAAGCTCGCCTTCTTGCTGCGATCTATCACGTGTGCAATACCACAGCAAGACTACCGTCTCTTTTGTGTGTTATGTGTGCAACGCGCGACTACGTGAAGGCAATGCTTACCTTGTTTCAGTATCAGTACAACCCTCCCAAGACTTCTCAGCCAGAGCCAAGCTTAAGAATGGTTAGTGATCCATACGATTTCCGCAGTTTTGTTGCGTCACACGCAGACAGCACAGCCCTTCACGTGTGCGTTGGTTTTTCGCAGAACGCGCAGACACCGGTTGGGATGTCGTCGTACGCCAACAGCAACCAAACCTTGTGTCAGCTGCTCGTTTCTGAGCAAAATCCGACCAACAAGGCCCAAGTGCCACCCGGCTTGAAACCGGTGCGTGCGCTGGCCGTTTTCTTCCTGATGCTTTGCATGAACTTCTGCGGCCGCTGCTGCAATAAAGTAGCCGTTGTTGCTTTGCAAGCGCGCGTAGCCGCGTTCGGTGTGAAAATGCGTTTCGTGACGTGGTGCAAGACGCCCGCGCTGCTTGTCAAGTGACGTTTTGTTGCAAAAGCGGGCAGACAGCAGCGTCATGTCAAGGAAGCGAGAGAACGCCGCGCGTCCGGCAGCTGCAACGCTGAAATTGCGCAATTTTCGTTTGTTGATTGCCGGCAGTGAGAGTGCGTGCATCCGGGCTCGATTCAGGCCTGGCGTGAACAAAACCATGTCAAGTCCAGTAATTTATACTTCTCACTGCAGCATCACCGGACTTAAGCGAAGGTGTTTCTCGTCACTGATTTATTTGCGTACTTGGGTATCGTAACGATAACTGGAACGCATTGTTGTTTTCTGACCCACACCAAAACCCTTCCCTTACTAGTTATGGCTAAGGAGGTAATATTGGGGCATTACAGTATGTTGGCTGGCATTGAAATCGGAGTTATTAAAAATGTTCGATTCTGGCAGGCTGCTTAGAAGTTTGGTTGCTATTATTCCCGTTTGAAAAATTGTTCTTAGGTTTATTTTGCCAGGCCAAAAGTTCATTCTACATCATTTCCAAGAGATCTTTGCTCAGGGCAAAACGCCTAAAGTTCGAAACTGAGGATCGAAACGTTTACGTTATGAACTTTTCACCAGTGCCAGCAAACTCGCTCTTTGGCGCTCGCATGACTTTATTCCGAAAAATAACTCACAATTTCGCTCTCTGTGCTTGCAGCCCGGCGGCGTGAATCCTTCCCTTTCAAATCAAGTTCAAGCCATTCCCCTTCAAGCACAACAGGGCCTGTCGCAAGTGCCTGACATGCAAATGCAGAACTTTCAGACATCTTTCAAGGTAACGCATTGGTCAAGTCCGGGCTTGTCTTGTGTTTTGTGACAGCGATGACGTTGCCATGTATCTGCATTGCGTTTTGAAATTAGTGTATGTCGAAAAAGCGCTGGATTATCTTCGGTTTGCTCGCGGAGTTGTGGACTTTCGCTTGATTTCATGCATTTTCGCTTGGTTTCGTACACTTTCGCTTGATTTCGTGCAACCGCCACTGCTGCGTGCCATTTCAGGACAACCTGTCGACACAAGCGCAGCAGCCGAGCAACAAGAACGGCTTCGTGCCAATGAATCAGGACTTCCCGGCCGGGATCAACCTCGAGCAAGACTTCTTCAATCCCGGCCCGTTCGACTTTGACCAAGTCCTGCAGAATATGGACGTCCCGGAAATGGATGACTTTGACTGGCTGTCGCGACAGGATCAAGGTACGGCAGTTGACCTTTTTCTTTGGTTGAGCTGTTGTCTTGCTCCGCTCCAAAAGTAACGCGAAACGTTTGTTCCTGGTTATTTGGAAGCAAAAAATACTTTTATTTCAACTTCACATTTCGGTAACGCGCGAACAGCCGTGCTCAGGCGTTTCGTAGGGCGATTTCGGCGCCACATGCATCCCCCTCCCCCGGATGCAACGATCATCCCGCGTTTTGGCGATCGTTGCAAATATTTGTCATCCTGTCGATCGTTGCCGGGAGGAGGCAACAATACAGCGCGTTGTTCAAATTGTTTTGCGAATGACTCTTTTCTTTTTTCTGATGCAGCGTCGTAAACTTTTCAGGTTTGTCCGGCCCCATGGACGTGGAACCGAACATGGAAACGAACACACTTTGCGACACTTACGGCGACGAAATGCTGTATCAACAACAACAACAACAACAGCAGCAATACAACCAGAACATGATGAACATTAACAGCATGAACGTACCCCAGCAGCAGCCACAACAACGTCAGCAGCCTCCCCCGCCGCAGTACACCGCGCAGCCGCAAGACCTTTACCAGGACACGTTCCGCGACGCAACCAGGGGCGTGATGCAAGACATGAGGGTGCCGATGAATGGCGGCGTTGTGACCGGTTCCGGGGTGCCCGTGATGGCCCCCGTCGGTTACACGCCCCAGTACATGCAGTCGCGGCACACGCTGCAGCCCCAGCCGCCGGTGTCTTCCATTGGCCAGTACCGGATGTGAACGCGGCCGTTGTCCCGTGCCCGGACTGACGTCAGACTTCGATCGTCGCGCGGCGAGAGCGCGCGAAGACATTGTCGCAGCAAGCGCGAACTGCACATCAGCGAAGTGTCGTTTCTTGGTCAACGGGCGTTTTATCGATTTGCGAGCGGATGCACTTGAAGTTTCTCCGACCTTGAAAAACCGAGACGCGGCGGATATTCCGTTCAAGGACTGCTTTGTCCGGGCACCGACGGACTGCTGACGCCGTTACCATCATCACGGTCGTCATTATCTCCACCGCGGCGACGATGAACGGTTTAGCCGCGCAGGTACTTGCAGAGCTTTACGTGCGGTTTGCTTTTGAACTGTGTGCGGTTCACAGCGGAAGACCCGGGCGACGGCAGATGCGGTCTGCTTGACGAAGTGTCGCGCCCAGTCGGCAACCGTGTGCGCTTCGCGATTACCGCCCCCTATGTGCGCGTGTTGTAAGCGCGAAGGCGCTGGAATGGTAAACATTGGCGATGAAGTTTTTTCTCCAGTACGCTTTTTTTTCCTCTTCATGAATCGACGTTGTGTAGATAGTTCCTTATTTCAGAATCGATCTTTGCGCGCGCGTTGCCGTTCTCTCGACTGTACAGCTCAACGACGTCGTGGTCCACGTTCTAGTCTTCCACAGTTGTAGAGTTCCCGAGCATTCTGACGTCAAGACGTTTTGCTGCGCGTGTCGATTTGCGTCGCGCGCCGAAACCGTTTTTCGCGCGCACCTTAAATGCGCAAAGACCGTCTGGCATGCTCCGACGTGTGCGGGCTTTTTGTGACTTCCGCCGCCGCTGCGCTTTCTGATGAAAACGATTGGGAATCTGTGTCGTCACTTAGCGCGTTTCCGGTTATCGATTAGCGCGTGTAGTTTATCGCAGTGCACGCCTGCTTTCGCGGCGCTGGTAAAGGTTCAAAGGTCTTTGCGCGTGTGGAATACAGTTCCCAAGTTCTCATCCACAGCCGACAAGCGCGCATGTAAAATTTAAGCCGGCGTCAGCAACGTTAGGTGTTTTTGAAAAGGTGTACAAGGTTTGGTGTTTCCTAGAAACCGGCGAACTGAATCAGAACAGTGCACGTTGGCGTTTTAGTCTATACAGTCGCACGCGCTAAAGTGGAAAGCGGCTTTCCAACTGAAGCGAACCACTTCCATCAAAGGCACATGAGATTGCCCGCTTTTGAATTTTTGAACTTGACGCGCAGTGACTGCGCCCGCTGCGTTCTCCGTCTTTTTTGACGGCGATTTCGTGTTTCTGGCTCTAAACGTTCCATGTTAATTATGCATCGGTTGAAAAAGAGCACCTTCGACGTCGTATAGATTTTTGTTTCACATCGTGATGATGCACATGTGGTGTCGAGCAAGTTTCCGGTTCGCTTGCGCTTCGCATGAAGTCGTTGCACCTTCATCGTGAACACGCAGGCTGTGTGGGCCGCAAGTCTTGTTGTTTTTTTTTAAGTTTATGATTCGCGCACGTTACTTACTGCTGGCTTACGCTGTTTGGTTATTGTGACGTTGCAAAGCCGCCGACTAACCTAACCTGCTGATGTTCTTCGGCGATCCTGTACATACAAGCGAAACCGTATGTCCGTTACCGGTGGATCTTCGTTCGTTTCTCTGTGGACAGGTGCTGTCACGCAAACCTCTCTTTAATTGCTGTGCGTTGAGTGCCCGCGGCAACCGCTTAAAATGCTTCTCGCAGACGCTTTTTACCTTTTCGCTGATGTGCTCGTTTGCAATCCTTCGGATATTGATGACTGCGATAACACGAGGGCTGCGTATTCTGAGAGCGTGGCGGGACGCTCAAGCATCGGCGTGACTTCTGTGCGGGAAGACGACTGCTCGCGATGGCCGTTGTGCATTCGTGTTGTTTCGTTGGCTAGCCATCGCATTGTTACGTGCAGCGCATGCGCGGTCGCTGAATTCCCGCATACGACCCGCCAAAAGCTATTACCACTTGAACAGCCAACATTCAGCCCGAGCAAAAGCTGCAACCAGATAAAGCAAACGATTTTCTGACCAAGACTGCACATCACCTCCTCGAGACACGACACCTTAAAAATAGCGAGACTTGTTGATTGAAACTGCTGCCGCGCGGCGAGCACGTCGATGGTTTATTGTGGGCGGGGCGTACGCAGAGCAAAAGCGACGACAGTGATCCGTTTGGGTCTGTGCAAGTAAAAAGAGCTCTCCGCCCACTCATGCGCGGCGCGTGTGTTGGCAGTGCCGCGCCAGTGTGAATGTGGGCCGCGAAGATAAAAAGGAACGGGCGGACTGTTGCGCATTCTGCCGCTCGCCAGGACGCGAACCTCGGGAAGCAGCCCGTTGTTGATGTATTCGAGCTTCGTTGCCTGGGTCGCTGGGCAATTGTTTCCTTCGTCGCGTGATACAATCGAAGTTCCTTCTCGTGCCGCGTCAGTTGTCAGTGCGCTGTCCGTCGCGGACTGTTCCAGAGCGTGGCCTTGCCCGTACAAGCGTAGACGTAATGTTTGCTGCGCTGATGTCGTGTCGTTGTTGCCTTCGTAAATTTGCGTCGTTTCGATCGTGCTTCGCATTTGTTTTGTACGTTTTTACTTGATCTTCGCGATGCGTCCAGGTCGCAGCTGACGTGTGCTACAACTCTGATAACCTGATAGCGTCTAAAGTTGTCCGAACGCACCAGATGTCCGCAGTGTTGCTTTTTTTGTTCCGTTTTTTTTTTGTTGTTGTGTTTTCTTCCAGAACCCGCATCAGTTTTTCTGTCGCGACTTCTGAACTTCTTAGTAGCAAGAGCGTTCTCTTCTCTTGTGGCGGCGTTTTCGAATATTTTGAAACCTTGATTCNTCGGCACGCGCGTGTTAACCGGCCGGGTGCTGTGCGCGAAGAAGCGCTTCTATTTTTTTAGCTCGTTTTATTTTATCGATCTGAGCGTTTTTATGTCGCCGCGTCGTTTTGCTTCAGTCCTAGCAGCAGCGTCGCGAGCAGTGTTCCTTCAAAGAAAATTTTACACTAAGCAAATAGTTGTTTTAGTGAGCACGAATATTTTAAGGTTGAGCTAGCAGAGTTCTAAATGATGTACTAACTTTTTGACGTATTTTAGAGTAATTATAAAATCTAATCAAAATACGAACGTAAAACACATTCAATTCAAATGCCTTTTCGTGTTGAAATGTTCGCGAGAATGAAATTTCACTGGTCTGGCGGTCGTGCGCAGTTGCGCACCGTGGAGGGAACATTGGTCGCGAATCTTGCTCGCGCTTTGTCTTCACGTCATAAAGTTCCCCGCCTGAGCTGTCGTCGTTTGCGTGCGCTCGCCCCACACACAGGCCGCTATCGTTTGGTCGAAGCGCGCGCCGCGCTTACCTTTCCTTCTTCCGTCTTTGTGTTTCGCGTACAGAGTGATCAATCCGAAAACGCCGCGGCGCAGGTTCGGGCGCCAGTTCTGACGCATCTGGGCCGTGTTTCGCCGCGCGCCCCAGTTCGGCGACGACAGTTGCAGATGCGTGTTTTTTCTCAATCGTGTCCTGCTCGCGCGAGAGCGACGCTCGTTCATCCTCTCCGCGAAAATGAATTGTGTGAAAATTAGTATCGTCAGTTCCGATCAGCGCTTTGTTTCGAGTCGCCTGACGTCACTTCGGGTGACGTGGCCCGTATGTAATTACTCTTGCGATCGTGATGTACAGTTTTGTCTATATTGTACGACGTAAATTTGATTTCCAACACGAACGGCTTCTACTCTGTGTGGTACCGCGTGCTAGCGCGACCCACTGAGTTACGTTAGCGGGCAGGCACAGCCAGGGGCGTACCGAGGTTAGATGGCGACCGGGGCAAGAAACAAGTCGGGTGCTCCCATGTTCGAACCTAAGACTTTCTGGGAGTAAAATGTACTGCATTGAAGCAAGTAATTGCGATATTGTTCGGACTTTTTGGTGCCCGGGGCAATGTATCCCCCTTGCTCTCGTTACGCCCCTGGGCACAGTTCACTTGCTTGCTGAATACTGCAATGTTTCTGAAAGCTTTTTTTCCGTCCTTTGGTATTTCCACGGTTGGTTGAATGTGGGAAACAGACGTCTGTGGCGTGATACATTGCACACTGGCGTGAACGTTCATTTCAGGCCAGGTTAGAAAGTGAATCCGGTACCGTGTAAAACCATTATGATATCGTCATGAAATAATGAAGCTATGAATGCGACAAGAACCTAAGCTGTACACTGCTACAAAACCCTGTAATGAAACAGAGATGTCCTGCAATAAAGCTCCATTTACCGATTGCTGAATGACGTCTCTGATGATGTCTAAATCATGTTTAGTTAATGATGGCACGTGCAAATTTTGAGTGACGATGGCATAACGGTAAAAAACTAATGACATCATAAAATCGACGGACACGACCATTCTACAAACCACCAGCAGACCTTACACGCTGTACCGCACTTAAATCTGGCGCATCGCAATAATGAAAAGTCCAAAAAACAAAACAAAAGTATTTACCAACAAAACTGCTTAAAAAGTTCATATGATGACACTTGTGTTGAAAGCAGGCCTGTACCACGCAGAATGGTTCAGTTTTTGTGCACAGTAAAATAACAAAACATAACAGCGATACAGGGGTGGGCAAACTTGTTTAATGGAAGTCATTTGCAGAAAAACAAAAACACCAGCGAGCCGCAAAATCAATTTGTAGTGTCAATATAAATACGGTAAAGAATGCAAGCTTTACATAAATTGATCTACAGTAGTTGAAACACAACAAACGAATTATTTATCAATATAAGATTTTTGTTTTGATTTGCTAGTCTCCGAAATTTGGATCATATGTTGTTAAAGGTGTGCGAATTTAGTCTCTCAAGTGTCCACGGGTTTTGGTTACACGATGTTTGATTTTGCGAATTTCATTACAGAAAATAAAAATTCACAGCAATATGTCGTGACAAGTACAGAAACGAGTCGTACACTGGTCTTTTAATTTCTGGGTACTTACTTTCTGGAACATGTCACCAGAATCTAAAATGGTATTGACTGAAATTTTTTGGAGCTAGATCTTGTATTTCGGCCAGTTTCATTTCTTCAGCAGACACGTTTGTGGCAAACGGTTGGCAAACTGTACAGCCATCACCAATTGCATTAACGTTGAATGGATTTGCAAGGGATGCAAAACCTTCAACTCTTGAAAATGGTGAAATTTGGCTTCGAACTCCCTCAGTGGTCTTACAATTTATTTTTGCAGTTTTCCGCTTTGTGGTCTGTATTTACCTCTACACGAAAAGCATTCGTTCTCATTCTGATCATGGAAAAATTACAAAAAAATTTTGACAACATGTCTCTTTGAAAAAATGTAATTTTGTCCTGGAAATTAAAACTTAAGTAGTTAACTTGACCTTTGTGTTCACGGTCTTTGTTATCAAATCGCGTAGATTTCCTGGTAACTAACTTCACGAGGTCGTGTAAACACATTCATAAACGAAACAAACACTAAATATGACGCGACAACTTTATAGATTTCAGATAACGCTGTTCAGTTAGAAGAGACACACAAAAATGTCGGCGAGCCGCAGTTTGCCCACTATTGCTCGAGCTATAACATTCAAACAATGACCAGAAAGTAAAGCATATTACCTATAATACAGTGTGCTTCGTTTATTGCTGACTAGAGCAAACAGACAATATCGAAGAACATGCATTACAAACCTTGCAATGCAATGGTCACACTAGTAAAATGCATTCATCAAAACGCTGTGTGCTTTATTCAGTGGGCTAACCATCAGGCCCGTAACCATCTTGGGACACCAGGGGAAGCGGAGAGTTTTCTGAGAGGGGCCCAATTTTTTAAACNATGTCCAACACATTTTTCCAGGGGGGCGAAAAATTTTCAAGGGTGCTCCCTGGTTATGGACCTGCTAACCACAATAGTAAAGACAGCCTGAAAGACATTGAAAACGGTTCGATGTTAAGGCAGGCCAGTGAAGTATGACCCCCATAGAGCAGTCTTTTTTTATTTATTGCTTACAGCAGCAAAAATTACTTTGAAGTGCATTTGAAACCAAGTCAGCCTTGCTGAAGCATACTCGTCATGACTCAGTGTGATTTATTTATTGCTCATGCTCACAATAGCCAACGTGACCTGAAGTGCATTAAAGGATGCTATTGCAAGGCTAGTGAAGCACACCTCCTCGGCGCAGCATGCATGTTTGTTGGTCACAAAAGCAAAATGCAAGCATCATGTCGGAGATTGCATTTAAAACCGTTCACTGACTAAGCTACCGAAGCATATATGCGGAGCGGTTTATTTATTTTGTACATTATAGGGTTACTTTGCAAGGTAAGAGTTATGGCTACAAAGAAATTTTGTAAATCAGCCATCAAACAACATTACCTCTCAATATTACTGTAATATGGCTGTAAAAACATGTCTACAGTTCATCCAGGTTTGCAGAGAATTGGGGTGTGGTCATACTGCTTTGGCCACTGAAAATTTTGATTTATCGCTGCTTTACAACGACATTTGTGATAAGCGTTTGACACCAAGTTAAAGAAAATATCTAGCTTTCCAAGAAACGTCTTTGTATTAGCCATTGACGGATCCAGGCCAAAGGTTTGAGGGGGTCAATCAAATAAGTGGGCGCAGTGCCGGATTAATAATAGTAGCAAATGTAGCAATTCCTACGGGCCTCGCGCTTTTGCGGGCCCCACGGTCCTTTGTGTGAAATTTGTTCTTTAATATATGCAATGGTAGATATTAGAATTTAGGTGCCCGAGGCAAACGCCCAAAAAGGGAATCCTATATTTTATGTGCTACAGAGAAACTTTATTCGCTGAAACCAAGTTACATTTTTCATTTTGTTTGGGAATTTGCTTCTGCGAGAAAGTACATTTTACATAGTAAATTTTTTGAAGTCACTTGACTTCAGATTGTTCTTTGTCTGTACATTCAACTTGTTGAGGGACCCCCTTTGGCATATTTGCACATAATTTTTGCTTTATTTTGACAAATATATGATTTGGTTCAGAGCTTATTAAACGTGGCTCTAGAGCAGTGGTTCTCAAATGGATGCCACTTGGCTCACCAAAGGAAGAATTTTTAAATCCTCGGAGGTCATTTGTTCCAGGGAGGAACTGGGAAGAAAAAGCTGCGGATGAACAAACCTTAAGTTCTTATTATTTGTTTGTTCAACACATAAAAAAAACTTCACAAGGAGGTTGGTTTAAATGGGAATGTGTACAGTATGCAAGGACAAGCTGCTTTAATTGCAGTGATTGACGTTGTAAGAGTCTGTTTGGTTCATAATCGTCTACATTGGCGTCGGAAGGATTTTTTCCAGGGGGGGGCACTATGTGATATTTCCAAAATTTTTCCAGAGGGGGCCAAAAGTGGTGAAATTTGTTTTTCCCACTCGAAATTAAGAAAAGAACCTTTTTTTGCTGAAATTTTCAAAATCCAAAGCGGGGCCAACCTTTTTTTGCTGAAATCTTCAAAATCCAAGGGGCCCCTTCCCCCTTCCGACGCCCATGATCGTCTGTTGTTTCTTCACAGTTAGTGTAAAAAGTTTGCAATTCTCTTCTTTGTGATTTTTGTTGGGGAGGAATTGACAATTTTTTAGGTTTGTAAGGGGGAACAAGAAAAAACAACTATGAGAAACACTGCTCAAGAGTGATTAATATGCTTCTCAACAAAACAATGCAAAAACTAAGTGCGAAACTCTCAAAAGAGGGGCCCTCGCGGCATCTCTGAAAAAGGGGGTGCGAGGCAACCGCCTCAGATCTTGATGAGAGAATGAGTTCTAGGCTCATCAAGAAATTTGATAATTGCTATATCTATAGACAGTGTAGTCTCAGTATGTGTCGAAGTCGGTTGACGTAAGCAGCTTATGTAACAGGCTGTTAGGTGTCGTAAGAACTGAAGCACTGGTACTTTACTCAGAGCCAGCTCTTGACACGTGCAAACCGTGCAATTTTTTTAACCACACCAAATTTCCTCAATTAAATTTGATCCACTCCTTTGTGTACATGCTCTTTGCTCTTTCAACTGTAAATTTATTTCACCATGTTCTGTGTTTGTTTGTTTTTCTAACTGTACTTATTGGATCTCCAACTATTGTTGTTCAACAATAACACTTGTCAAAAAGTAATAAACAGCGTTGGTTGCAGGGATCAACTTTGCTAAAAAACTTTGAGGGGGCAAACCATATTGTTTGCGTTTTGATGACGTCACCATGTTCACTCAACCGTAGTACGACCTTTTTGTAAAGTAGGCAAAATGGGGGGCACTTTATGGAATTGATATATTTTGGTGACCATGGCCCCCCTGGCTACGTCCATCGTGGTGGTATAGCAACTAGAAGTGTATACAAGTATACAATGGTGCTATATCTAGATATCTAGCAGTTAGAACTGCAGTTAATATGAAAACTCTTTAAATCTGAGAGTTGGGCTCAAATAGACACAATTATGCTCCACAGTTGTGATAATCAATTCATAATTGGTCAGTTCCGATAAATAAAATGTACTGCTACTAATAATCACCACATAGATCAAATCAAAAACAAACTACAAGATCGTTTGGTAAATACTAGCAGTGCAACCAGGCGCGTAGCCAGAAATTTTATCAGGGGTGAGGAAAACAAGAACCGAGTTTCAACATTTAGATATTTTTAATGCTCCTTGTTTTTAAAGTATCATCCATGAAACGTGAATATTTCTGGCATTTTCTCCTGAACAGATGTGTTCAGGTTCAGATTTAAACCGACAAATAAAAAGTCCGCTTTCATTGAATTGACAAGTTTTAAAAGTTTTGTTAGTGAAGTTCCAAGCTTCTACTTTGGATCAATGCCACCATTTACTCATAAACTCTTGCAAAAGCGCTAGTAAACCTCTCAATGCCCAATATTGCACTTGAGCAAGAAGTCATCGCGGCCTCCATTACGATTGCGCTTGTTATACTGTATTTACACACTTCTGATGTACACCAACCGTAACACGTTCAACCGAAGCCGAGCAGCGACTTTGCTCCAAGGCGCTGTCTTCTGAAGCAGGACTTCCACAAAACTTTCGCGCGTATAAGAAGTAGATCCCGTTGACATCTAATTTTTGAGCGATTAATTCACGTATGTAGTTGCTAACCGTAAACGCTAGAGCAGGGGTGTCAAACTCGTTTCAGTTCCAGGACCACTTCAGGCATATTTAATCTGAAGCGGGCCGGACCAGTGAAATCACTGCATAACATCCTGTTATAAGTAATGCCAACTTCCAACTGTTTTTATAACTTTAATGCAAAAATTTCAAGCTTATCTGAAAATGATTATTAGCACATTTAA
>JGI24159J19872_10003678_pt1 | contig 19221 bp, 8 predicted proteins | sample Ectturendosymbi4_FD_19872 | JGI IMG/M metagenome (IMG submission 19872) | reverse complement strand
TTTTTAATTTTGAAAAAAAGGGAGTCCTAACTTCAAATGAGCATATCTTTTGAACTAGTGGTCCAATCTGAAAAAATAAGGTATCTTTGAAAAGGGGAGAAACCTAGGAATTCAAATTTGATATCATTTTTGTGATTTCGGTAAAATTTGGAGTAATGATTTTTGACCTATATTTTGACCTTGCAATTGACGCCATGGATCAAAATATAAAATGCTGATGACCACTGGATATCATAGCCCTATATGTTTCCTACAATATATGAAAATATGAAATACATAATATTTTTTGTGTTTGAGTAACAACAAATTGAAATTAGCATATGCGGACAGTAGTGGTTAAGTTCAAGTGAATCAAATGTAAAGCAAGTTTTCTAAATACCGTCATTTCACCATGTGCAGCTTCAATGCTAGGGTTAAGGTTACAGTTAGTGTTTAGGACATTGCAGAAAGTCAAATTAACACACGACAAAAGGGCATTCCCATGGTCGGTGAAATGACAATGTCAAAAGGTTATGTTCCCAAAATAATGTATGTTACCTACACCATACTGCGATATGAAATGTGTTTTTTAAGGTATATAAGGTTGTTAACACGTCAGTATTGGTGAGCAAGTTACATTTTTACACTGATGTCAACCCTTGTCATCAGAAAAACCATACCACTAAGCAGAATATTTCACTGGTAAAAGAGGAAGATATCAAAATGTTGGCATTGAAAATTAAAATTAAAGTGTACAATATCAAGACTATTTGTTTCCATCATGAGTAAAAATTGAATTGCTTAAGAAGTTCTCATTGCAACAAAGAAAATGTAATGATCCATTTAACATTCATCCAAACAAGCAAAGGACAAGATGGATCATCACGGGTCCTGGGTCTTAGTAGCCATGAGAACCTGAAAAATCTGCAGTACCTCCAGATGTAAATCCTAGTGAAAAACATTGCACCACATATGCAATTGGACTGAATAAGGAAATGAAGGAATAAGGATTTGCCAAATGTTGCACAAACTATGTCTACTGAACCAGATGCTGGTATACTAAATCATGACAAGGAAGAATTAATGGATACAAGTTCACCACAACAGGATACCAATGATGATGATACTGTCACTTTTGGTTCTACTGAAAAGGACACTTTCTTTGCTTGTCATGGTTCAGATTGCACATGACAGATATGTAAGGTGCCTTGCATATTTCAGCTATCTTTCAGCCAGATTTTTGTTGACCTTGATAGCACATTCTGTTGTCATCTAACCACTTGTTATAAAAAAGGGATTGTTGAATGATAATTTCTTGATGTCAGTGACTATTTGGTTATTATATTAAACCTTGCCTTTTTCATCATGTTGTTAGATCTGTGAAAGGGAATATTTTAGTTTGTTCTGATGCAAGTATGGAAGTCCTGCATATTCAGTGGCAGCAACTGTCAGTGCATATGGCTAGATTCATTGCAAGGTAAATATGAAGGAATGATATTATTGTTTTAGTAGTGATGGCTTTATTGATGTTTATTTTTAGGCAGTGTCTATTTTTCTGCCAAGATGGCAGCAGCAAAAGGCTTGGTAGAAACAAAGTAAATGTAACTAAAAGATAAACCTACAACCTAACCCTAAATGTAGCCCTAACCCTAACCTAACCTAATGGTAAACTAAACTAACCTAACCTAACAACACTAACCCCTAAACATAACACCTAAGCGGAGCCTGAAAAAAGCAAAGAAAAAAAACGAAAGTCGGCAAGTTGAGAGCCAAACTGAAAACCGTTGGCATAGCAGCCGTAACACAACCATTACACCATGAGCAGGACGACGTTTTCCTGACAAAGTGACCTTTTTATTGGTATTGCGTCATGCCACAAGACCGAATCTTTGACTGCCGGCACAATAGCTCCAGCCGATCTGTTGCCGCCAGTAAAATAGACACTACCTTATTTTTAAATATCAGCTGACTATGCATCTACTTTGAAAACTGTTGTGCTGAAGTATAGCATCAGTCCATAATTATGCTTAAGGGTGAATGTATGCTGCTCATCTAGCTAATCTTTGAAAACAATTTAATTTTTTCTATACACACAGGGAATTTGGTACCAACAAAATTTTGCTCCATCTCTTTCTGTTAGGCTTATACATACACACGCCATAACATAAAACTATGCGACTATGTGTGAAAATTTGGATCATATATGCTATTGTCTATTATTGGAAAGTTGAAAAAGCATACTATGATTTTTTCATTTATCACAACCATGTAAATTCAATTTGCAATCACAAGTCTGAAAGCTTGAGTGGCACCACTGTTTTTCATCAGAAGTCATGCAATACTGACATGAGCGTTTGTAATTCCAGGTTATGGTTTTTGGGAAAAAAGCAAATGTTTTTTTGTTTTTTCAAAAAAACAAGTTATACATGTTCACCAGGATGGTCACCTAGAAGATGGTGATGACTGCTCATGCTGGAGAAAATGAATCTATTATCAGTCAACAGTAGTCAGTTCACAAACATTTCCAGCAATACCTCCTGTTCTGATTGAGGCCAGCTGAACTGAGACTTCACCAAGACAGCACCAAATATATATATACATGGACATAAAATCTCCCTTTACTTAACCATCAAAAATGTCCCCAATGCAAACACTTAGCTTGATTACTCTGGTTCCACCATTAACTCACAAAATTCTTACCAAGCATGTAGATATATTATATTGTTATTAGTTAACTGTTAAATGTTTTTGAACAGTGATAAAGTTAGTTGGAGCTAAATACTATTGACACTTGACATCTTACTGCAGAAAGGTACAAATTTTGTTTTTTATGGTGTCAAATCTTGTACAGTAGAATTTGCCTAATTCGTCACCTCAAGGGGATTAGAAAAAAAGTGACGAATTAGGCGAAGTCATGAATTATGCAAACAGGTGAAAACTCTATCATAGAAGCTCGTATACTTTATAATAGTAACTTGTATACCCACATGGTGCTCTTATTTGCAGTAAAATACAAGTTTATGATGTTGTGGTTGAATACAATTAATTCATCTGCTTTATCTGGACTCCTCCATTTAATCAAGCACCTTTTAAATCTTTAATGAACTTTTCTGCATTCTCTCAATGGGAAGTGGGGTTGTGCTTCGAAACTCGTGTATGAATTTTATAAATAAATTGTGAGGTGTAGCAATTCTCAGATAAAAATCCTTAATTTGTTTTTAATTCCCATACGTACTAGCTGCTTAGACATGAAAAGCGAAACTGCAAATGATGAATTACATGAACAAAATGCTTCTCAGGGATAGAAAGAGGTGACGAATTGAGCAAATTGATGAATTAGACGAACAGAAATGTACACAAAAGATAGGGATTCTGCCGGGACCGACAAAAAAGTAACGAATTAAGCGAATTGACAAATTAAACGATGACGAATTAGACGAGTTCTACTACACATGGATTTCTGTGGTCTATGGGCGTAGGTAGTCTGCATAAAAAAACTATTAAATGCACTGTTAGTTGTAACCTGTTTTTTTTCACTGAGATGTTTCAGACATTATGATCGAATTCACAATTGGTTTCGGTCATTGCAAAAAAAATTCGTTTGTGACCGAAAAAAACGCGTTGTAACTGTGATTTTTTCAAATTGAGTTTGTTATAATTGTGAAATACACAATAGACCTCGAACTCAAAAAACAAAAGGGCCATTTGTATAGTGACCTGAAATCTAATGGAACAGTGTGATAAGCAAAATATGCACCCATAAAGCTGAAGATGTAAACAAAAACGTTTGTATTGTTTGCATGATGAAATGTAGACATTCTAGTGTGAAGTCTTAAAATCAGGTGATTGATTTCTAGGCTGTAGTCTCATGCGATTGGCAATACAAAAATGCTAAACAAACACTCATCTGTAATCTTCAGCGTTGCAAAGCAAAACCATGTATTTTAGGTCTGTCTTACTAGCAGTGTGATTCAAAGCAATTTTATGTATTGGTGGTGTATTTTTTTGCCAGCATTCATGAAACTAGTAGTGTTTGTAAACATTTCATGCTTTTGCTGTGCTTGAGAAGTCCTATTGCTGTTTTTGACAGATCAGTAATGGTTCAAAGAGAATTTTCCAAATCTCTGCAATAGCTGTATTTTTGGTTGTACACCTTGCTATAACTGGGAGCATGGGTTCTCATTGCTCTCTAATATTTTATCAGAATTTTGTTGTAAAATGATCATGCAAGGGCGAAGGGCCCTTGTTACTTTGCATTGCAGCAACATGTGAGCATGTTCCAAGTATTTGCACATTTCTTTCATGTTTTCTAATTATGGGCTCTATCCAGCAAAAGTAGGCATTTCCAAGTGCACATTTGATTTCACACTCTCATTTTGGTAGTTTAACTGAGTGAGGTCAGCTATGCCCAACCCATAGTTTATATGCAGCCTAGTCAAGGTTTTGTGTGGCCCAGCTGAAGGTTTTTGTTGTGTATAAACACTAAAATTACAAGCTGGTCATTTTTTGATGCAGAGTTGACTCTCAGTGCCAGTTTATCATGTCAGCACTGTGTATTGGCAGACTGACATATGTCCACTGACACTTCAGTCTAAAGCTGATTTGTGGTTTTCTAACTTCTACCCCTGTTGTTCCATTGGCACTAAACTTGCCTATGACATAACAGTTAGGACGTCATTAAGAGGTTCCAAACAGTCCTAACCATTGCAGTTGAATCTTGATTTGCACTGCTTTCGGTAGGTTACGCCAAACTATGGTTTGCTGAGAACAAAGTAAGTCATCTATTGTGGAGCCCTCAATAAGTCATTCAATGTGCAGGCCTCACTAAGATGGTGTCATTATATTTGTCCATGAAAGGCATTTCAGTTGTACCTATAGTAGCTGGGTTAGATTTTCACCTGCTGAATCTTAAAATGCAAGAACTATAAGTTACAACATTTCAAAGCATTATTGCATGTGACAAGCTCCACAGGGAGAAGCATTTGGGATAACCTGCCCATGCTTTACCAGTTTGTATATCAATGCATTAACAAAATTTCTTCAAGTCATCGTGTTCGCACGAAAAATTTTTTGGGAAAACATTGCAATATATTTTCATTTAACTCGTGCTGTAGGAGATAAGTCAAACTGTCAATGCATAAATGAAAAATTCGTTTGATGCGCATTTTGCCTTGTATTCAGAAATTGTGTCAGCACCTGTGGTTTCTCCTGAACTCAATAAAGTAAGTTGGCATTTGCTATTATTGCTGAAAAATAACTATTACCAGCAACATATTTATTCGACGACAACATATCTGCGCACCTGTAAGTTTATTTTATCTTTCAGAAGCTGTTTTCCGTCACTGACCAAAGAAGAAAAAAAAACAAATGAATTTCTATGGAACAGCATACAACTTTTGACATAGGGATTGTATTCGTCTTGCGGCACTGGACTTAGCCTCAACACCAAGCTAAAGGAAATTTAATATTTTTTCTCAATGCTCTTGCGGGCCACTGCAAACGATGTGGCAGGCCACATGTGGCCCGCAGGCTGCTAATTGCCCACCCCTGGCCTATAACATAGAGAATTAAAAAACTATATTTTGTACTGTTTGGAAAGCCTATGTCCACTGAATGGATTGTGCTCGTTTGTTCGATAAAATAGGCTATGTGGTTACTATAAAAAATGGAGTTTACGTGCAGCTAATCAGATCAACAACTAGATGATGTTTTCGAGGGCTGCAGTATGGTCCCACAGAATTTCTGCTGAAGATCTAAGGCAATCGTAGAACCAAAGTCGGCACCACAAAAGATTAAATTTTGAGGGGGTAATACATGAAAGAGGGGCAAACTTTAACGTTTTTAAGACAAGCGACCAAATTGGTCACACCAGCATGGGCCCCAAAAACTAAGATGACCTAGGGCCCTGCGCTCCCTAAATCCGTCCTTGCCCGCAGAAGGCCATTCATTGCCAGCACGGATCTTTATGATTTCGCAAAAACACGACGCACTTTCGGAAGAGCTCATGCGTGATGATGGTGTTACCACTGAGTCTAAGATAAGTGCATTTTTTCACTAAAACATTTTTTTGAAAGCGCTACAAACGCCCTTAGCAAAACCGGACGGGGTCTGTTCTCCGAGAAAACCTATTTATTGGTTTTCGACATATTGCTACTGCGTGAATTTATCTTTCCCACAGGTCCAACTTCTGCACAAGCTTGAACAGATATCCGCACCGGAAGTTTTACGACAACCAGACATTCTATGACAACGTCAACTTCGGATACAAGCACGGCAGGAACAACATCCGCAACATGGACCGCGACCCGGTTGGACTTTCAAGGCGAGCCGTACAACTTCTTACCCGGCTGCGCATTGTGGACAACAGCAAATACGCCATGGCCAACAAACGCAAAGGCGCGAAGGTAATTCAAGTCTACAGCCCGACACAGAAAGGTCAAGTTGGCGACGTGTGCAAAGTGACAATCAACGGCGAAATGCACAAAGCATTGATCGTCGGTCAAAAGCTCGGAATGGGCGTCATGAAAGCGCGAATGGATACGAACAATGCGATTTTGCTGGACGACGACCTTAACCCGGTGGGCACGCGAATTACGGCGCCGCTCCCGTCCTGGCTACGCGGATACAAGCAAAGGACTCGGCATCAGGTGTCGATGTCAAAAGTTATAGCACTAACCGGAAAATTCGTGTAAGCACAACCTTGCTTTCGGGCTACTTATGGGTCAGAAAGTGAGGATTGTAAAGGAGGCGCACCACCTGAGAACAAACGAATATGATCAACCCGGCGTTGCTCAATGAAACGAATTTTATTCAAGAAAAAAAGTAAACGGGAAATGTTATGCTTGCATGATCACGGGTCGAAAAAACTGATGTCGTGCATGCCGTCCGGAAGGTACATTTGCTTTGTTGCATCGTCGCTCTTGTCGTAGTTGTAACAGCTCCGCAAATGCAAAGGAACCTGTGAAATTGAAGCGATTTGCTTAAGAGTTTTTCTGCAGTAGTACCGTTGATTGTTGCTCGAAAGCTGTATTGGGGACTGGGGGAAAATTCGCGACATTTTATCACAAGAAGCGTATAAGGAAGTTCGTGACCTGTCAGCGAAGCGACACACGATGTTAGTCAGTGGGATCGAGGATAATTTGGCGGCATAGCAAGGCAGGTGCGTAACAAGTTACGTACAATAAAAAACAATATGCATGATATTCATTTTATATACAGTAAATCAACCGTGCGCACATTTAAACACGACTGCGTTTCACAGGCCCGTAACTTGTGGTAGCTTTGCCCACCCTCGAGAAATGTGTTGAACATAGTTTAAAAATTTTGGCCCCTCTCAGAAAGCTCTTCGCTCCTTGATGTCCGAAGCTGGTTACGGGCCAGCTTCGATAGTGATTAAGAAGTTGACTTGGCAGACGCACGTAGAAGATGGCTAGCTTGTCCCTACCGACGGCATTGGTCCTTTGTGTTTGCGGATCTCAGCCTTCGTCCTCTGGAGAGCGTTGCAAATTTCCCTCGACTTGGGAGCTCGTGCGAGGTACGTGACACATTGCGCCAAGCAAAGCTGCAAGATTGCATTGCACCAGATAATTAACGGTTCGCCGCGTGTAGCGTGACGTCACTTTCACCAAAAGTTTACATCGAAGACAGAAAACTCACCTCGCACTCGGGCATGCCCACGAACATGCACGACTGGAAAGCTGCCACAGCTATCTTCAGAGCGTTGGGATCTGCAAGACCTATAAATAAGTTTACAATTAATAACGGTCGTGTTCCTTACTTTTTTAGTCCTTCACATAATGGCATATCGAATCCTTAAGTATTCGAACCCAAAAGTAAAGTTTTTTCGAATATTTAGATTCGAAATAAATTTCGATTAAAAATAAACGTGAAAATAGCAACTTCGGCAAAACAAATGATTTCAAGAAGCTTTGCAGTGGCACTCTGCTCCTGAGTGAGAGAAAGAAGGAAACACTTGACAAGCTCACGGCACTGCGTGATGAGTTGACAGGAGTAGCCGCGCACGATTCTTTGTTTGTTTTATTGCACCCAGGAGTTGCCGTGCATGAGTGCAGAATTACCCGACGCAACAAAACGAACAAAGAATCGTGCGCGTCTACTGGCAACTCCTCAGTGAAGATTGGCCTTTTGTGTAATCGCTGATCGGCGTAATGAACCTCTGGGCAATCAATCAGCTTATTTTGCTCCTTTGTTTCTTGTTTTAGATTGCAGAATCGAAACCGCTCACGCACGTGGTGTGCTATTGAGTTTGTGCAGGGCGTGACTAATTGTTAAGAAAGTGAGCAGATAGAAACAGGTTGTGTGCCGCCATTGCCATTCGGAATTTAGCTATCACCATAGCACAGGAAATTTGCAAAACCACCTCAAAAATTTGCTTAAGAAGTTGCTGTGGATATGTGTTTTTCTGTTTTACCAGTGCTGTTCAAATTTGAACATAAAATATCCGTAAATGAAAATTCGATATGCTGGTATTCGTATGTAACAAGTTACTCCGGATTCGAAATTAAAGATTCCAGAATCTCTAAATGTTCCATAATGCACATCCCTACGTCCAACTACCTAAACTTCCATCAGTGTACAACCAAACAACACGAGACATTTGCTAAACCCAGAATTGCGGAGTCGAAGGTAAAATGTCTGACCTTTCAAAATTTCCGACTCCTTAACATAAAGTGAATGAAGTTTGCCTGTCAAGAATTTTGTAGCAACTAGCACACAACAGAAATTGTGGTGCACAGCAAGAATTCTCTGTTTCAATAAAAGTTTCATATGAAATTGTACCATTTCAACAGGAATTCCAAACTTAGAAGTGTGATGTAAAATATGATCCAATTGGACTGTCGGAGTCGGACAAAAAATCCGACTCCACCCAAAAACCTCGGACTCCTTGCGACTCCGGGTTAAGGAGGTTTTGAGCACAAAGCATCTCTGAGCCAAATTAAATAACCGTCTGTTTGCAGTGAGGCAATTCGAGATGGTCGTGTGCGCAGTAAAAATTNAAAATGTGTCGATAGTACCTAACAAGAGGTTGAAGTCGAGAATTTAATGATGCACANTCTTACAAACGGATATACGAGAACATNTTTTGATTTATAACTTGGCANTACTCGAAAATTGGTACCGATCTTGTTNATATGAAGAAGGTATCTGCGATTGCAGGTGCGTTTTCGCACTTCAGAAATTGTGCCAAAAGGACATTCCAAGGTTGAATGGTTACTGATGACGTCGCACAATCAAAATCAACCATTATTTAAGCCAGGCCTGTACAACATGCGGCCCGCTCGCAGTTGCAAAAAATGTCGCAACAGCCCGACCTCTGCTGTTGCAGAATTTCTTTTAAACTACAACAAAATGAAATAGAATTTGCGGCCCGCGGAAAATTTATCTTGGTCAATTTGGCCCTTCGAGCTTTCCGGTTGTGTAGGCCTGATCTAGGTAGTACGCCGCGATCGGACCACCGATTTAAACTCGTTCTGCCACCGCCTAGCTACAAAACAAACTCACTTCCGATTGATAACAGATGGGTATTTAGCTCTGGTGTTACAAGCATACCTCACATGCATGCAAGCTGCGCAGAACAATTAGAAATGAACGGGTAACAACTTTCTGCACTTTCGCAAGCCGCTTCAAAATGATAAAAAAACATCACAATTCGAATAAACACTAATGAAAAGGGAACAGCTTTTGAATATGTGTATGATGCTCGCCGTGGGATGAGTTTTTAGCAAAGTGCAACGTTCGCAACAGTGGCGGTCGGCGGCGCGAACTGGAGGGTGGCAAAAACCGCAGTACAGCAAGGGATTGATTTGAAGCTCCTTATATTTGATGTTTGATCTATGCCTGTGGTCCCCTTCCTTTTTGTAACCACAGACCGGTCAACGCTTGACAATTTTACCGCGGCCCAGGCCAATGCTTCCATGGGAAGAATTGAACAACCACATGCCCAGAAAGCGAGTGGTGTCATCCTAGTACACATTTATAATTTCGCGGCCCGGTACCAATTGATCCAGGGATTGGGGACCAAAGGTCTATGCTACACAGGTCATATACGCTAATCTTTAGCAAAGTTTTAAAAACATTTCATTCATTCGGTTTTTTGAAAAATATTTGAGAATTCGCTTTAACTCTTTGTAAAATATCGAAGACCGTTGCATACTGTATCATACGTTGTAGGTCCCAGGCAGTCTTCACCCTGTTGTCCCTCTTATAAAAGGGATTGTATCAGACTAGCAGCGCTTTGAAATAAACCGTTTTGGTAAAACGAGCAAAGCCTTAAAAGTCCTTTTCAATTACACAACTACAGTATTATGTGTGGCTTTGCGAACACACAGGGCAAGTTGTGTGCTATCATGCTGTAAATCAAGACTGGATAAGGCCCGTAGTGTGCTACCTCATCAGTTTCTGTAAGACATTTGCAAGTGCAGCCCTGTTTTCTTTTCGATTAAAGACCGAATTTTTTTTACATGACCGAAAAAAACTTGAGTCATTTCGGTCATAATGTCTGGAAAGGTAGGCCAGTGGCTACTGTTACGCCGGCCTTTAATACTATTACGGGATAAATGACCGAAATATCTCAGTGAAAAAAAGCAGGCGCAGCCTGTCGCTGTGTACGTACAGTTTTTTGGTTCTGCCTCCCAAAATGGAGAACGATTTCGGCGCAAAGTGACACTGGTACGTATACTGCCCTTTGATTAAAATGTGGATTTGTGCAATCTCAAAGCCGCAAGTCCGCGACAAACATGTAAAGATTTATGATCGACAGTACAGCAAAAGATTTCCGAAAAAGCAAATGCTGACCTGCAATAGATGCAGTGTGTTTCATGCGTTAAACATTTTCACAAAATTTTGTTAATATCTTAAGTGCTGGAAAACAGTAACAATAAATATTTCGAAAATCTGTGCTATTTTGCAAACTGGGCGACAATTACCTCAACTGCTTTCTCTCTGGCTACGCACCCGGCCATGGTAAAGAAATAAAGATAGCACAAGTGCATGAAATGCTTTTGGATCCACATAAATCTTCCTCGGCAAAATATAAACATTACTATTCGAATCCTAACAATAAGCACATATAGCAAGCAAGCACTGAAAACACTAACAAAACAAGAAGCACTCTCAGCTCTTTGCAACGCTGACACTGAAGACACAGCACGAACCTATAATGATGAAGTAAACGCTCGAAATAAGCCAGAAACGCAATGCACTGTAATAGACATACTTACCTATATCTTCACTAGCCATTATTATCAGCCTCCGAGCAATGACCTTCGGATCCTCACCTCCCATCAACATCCTTGTCAGCCAATACAACGATGCATTGTGATCACTGCCCCGCACGGATTTTTGCAAAGCCGACAGCATATGGTAATGCTGATCACCTGCACATGCACGTAACAGTGGCGGTAAAAACATGTGCAATATGGAACTGGTACAGCTATTAAAACCGACATTTTTTGTTCCACGAGCGAAACTAAATGTAATGACAACTAACCAACAAGCTGCAGTTGAACGAAATTAAATACAACATACCCATTTTGTCGTACAGTATGTGAGTCCGTTGCAAACTAGCGTTCACATGGTCCAACGTCAAAGCATGCTTTCCGGTGCTTTGGTCAGCAGCTGCATGTTGCACAGCACTTTGCAAAGCATTCAAGGCTACACGGGCATCTCCATCACACATGTTACCAAGAGCTCGCAAAGCAGATAAATGTACATGTAATGTCTCTTCAGCGGCTGCTTTGGCAGTAGTATTACCATTTGGCACAACAACATTGTCGCCATCATCAACAATGCAGCAAAATTTTAAATGCTTTGCAATTACCTTCAAAAGCAAGTCTTCAATATCCTTTGATGTAAGTTTTTGAAGTTCAACCACATGGCAACGACTGAGCAAAGCAGAGTTTAAGGCAAATGATGGGTTTTCAGTAGTTGCTCCAAGCAACGCGATTGTACCATCTTCAACATGAGGCAAAAATGTGTCTTGTTGCAGCTTGTTGAAGCGATGAATTTCATCAATAAATAACAGAGTTCTCCTTTTGAACATTTTCTGCTCATTTTTGGCAATTTTGATGACTGACTGCACATCTGCTTTGCCTGAATTGGTTGCAGACATTTTCACAAATCTTTGTCCTGAACCAGCTTCTTTGCTCTTAGTTGCTAGAATGTTAATCAGTGTTGTTTTTCCACACCCCGGTGGTCCGTGAAAAATCAGCGAAGGTAATGCAGTATGTTTTGCTACTTTGTGAAGCATTTTTCCTTCTTGCAGGACATGGTGTTGACCAATGTAATCAGTCATGCAGCTAGGTCTAGCAATATCAGCTAGTGGTTTTGATCCAAAAACGTCATTCATCTGATCAATAATAGATTTCACTTGGCGGGCAGATTTCAAAACAGAGTCACTAGCTTGTAATAAGCACTTACTTACAGGTTGGGAGGCTGTTTCTGGTGCAGGTTCCATTGTTAAAACATTGTTGGTGTGACTTGGTTTGTGACGCTTTGCTGGCAACTCTTCAGCAGCTGTTCCCAGGCAAGTGTTAACATGGCTCTGAATGTATGTTTTAGAAAATGTTTTGCAACATACAGGGCACTCTGTGGCATTCATAATCTGTTCTGCACTAAAAATGGTGTGTAACAATCCAACTGCTTTCAAGAGTAAAAGTTTAGTGCTTTTTCTTGTCGATTATCCGCTGTTCGTGTTCCCAAATAAAATTTACCTTTTTTTGTGAAGCTGCTTGTAAGGTTGCAGTAAGATCAGACACGTATTTCTGTCTTTCTTCCAAGCTTTTTGTATTGATGCCAGCTGACTTTGTTACTTCACTGCGAATTTTACTCTGAGTTGACTCTCTGCTTACATAATAGAAAGCACCTATGCCAGCAATCATTATAGGCAGCACTGTTGAAAGGTAACGCCGAATTCCCATTTCATTGCAAATAGATGAATAGAAATCTGCTTGCACTGAAACAAAAAAATTGAGCAGCTAATTTTCTGAAAAAATACATAGACTACATGTGCTGTTGTGCAATAGTATGAGTTGAACAGAGCCACAGCTTGGAATCGGATAATAAAATTGTAATATAGTTGTCATTGCTTTATTTCCATGTTCAATAAACAAGTTCAGAACTATGAATAATATTGACAATACAGTAGTGCAACCATTTCCCACTCACAGACCTTCAAAATTCAAACCAATCTTGAAAAATATTGTTCTTAAAGTTATTTTGCTACATTTTGTGCTTGGGTTGTGCGATTTTAAATACACAGCTTAATGCAACAAATGTGGGATTTTCCATGTGTGAATATTTGTTTCAAATTGATTAAGATGTAGTAGAAGAACAATTTCATGAAATAATACAATGGTCAGGTAATTAACACACAATATTTTTAAACAATATCAAAGACAAAGTGATGCAAAAGATCCATGAATGAGAAAAGCACTACTAACCACAAAATGATGTCCATAATGCCCAAATGAAAGTATTTGCATTAATTATAAATATTCATATGTGATAAACACATGGCAGTGTCTAAAAACAAGTGCATCTAGTTTTTACTTTGGAAGGACTAAAAAACTGTATATAGATACCAAGCGAAATTGCTGATCTCTGCAAAGTATCTGACCAATTCTTGTATGTATGTCCCTCGAATAAAATACTGACTCTGTCACTCAAGCGGCATCATCCTGGTAGCGTTTATGTCTGCTTTGCCAATGGTTTTCAGTTCAGCTCTCACCTTGGCGACTTTAATTTTGGTAGTAGTGGTTGCATGTTTCAATTCACGGGACTACTTTTTTCAAAGTTTCCAAACTTTTCAGATTCACAGCTTCTGTTTGGGCTTTAGATTTAGGGGTTAGGTTACGTTTAGGTTTAAAACTTTAGGTTTAGGGTAAGGTTGATTGATTTAAATCTTGCTTTCTATGACACATGCACTTAGCATTCTACTAGATTTTCACTTCTATTAGTATAGAAGACAAGGAGTTCTTATAACAACCACAACTGAAAAGCATTTACAGTTTTATCATAACTAACAGCAAAAAACACATGTGGACTGAAATCATTAACTCTTACAAACTCAGAACTGTCTGAATGCCACAAATTTGAATGTGTACACTGGCATAAAGTTGTTTTTTTCACTCCTACACCAATTTTTTAATGACCGAAACACATTACGTCACTTCTGTCACAATGTCTGAAAATATAGACTAATCAATACTGTTGCGTCAAGTTTAAATACAACTGTGGGACAAAGGACTGAAATGTTACAGTGGAAAAAATCAGGCATAAAGGAGAAGTTTCATCTAAATTCCATCAAACACGTGTAGACTGTTGACATAGCAGTTTTAGAACATATTTTTGATTCATAATAACAGATATATTATAGGTTGTACCGTTTTATTCATGTAAGTTATACCTTTGCAGAAGCTGAACTAGTGAAAGCTGCATTACAATAATTAATTTTTAACAATCGACTTTGTACGAAAAAAGCTGGCAAGCTTGCATTTGTCTACAAGCGTCATAACATGCCATGAACTGATTTGCCTTTAGGGATACTGCATTAGTGCAAAGAAAGTTTTACTGAAAGTTCAACTGTTTTTAGTTACTATACTTGAAGTAAAGCACAAAAAAGTTAAATTGCAACAAAATATTTAAAAAAATCACAAGTGTTAGATAGCCACTCCTACACATCAAGTCAAAAAAATCATAACAAAAAAAAATCTGATTTAAATCAAAATAATCTGATTAAAAAATACCATTATTTTTATCAACCCTGGTTTAGGAGTTAGGGTTTACATTTGGTACATTTCTGTCTACCAAGCCTACTGCACTCTTGTGCTTATTAGCACGTTACAGGTGGAAGACAAACAAGGTTTGAAATAGTAAGGTCTACAGGCAGACCTGTAGCCACTGCCAAAATGGTTGTAGAAACATACAATCTAATTCTTATGTCAGAACATCAAAAGTGTCTTCTGTACTATTAAAACTAACGTAGCCTAGGAAAGATCCTAACCGACAAACCCTCACACAGCAGAAATAGTCACTTCGCACTCGATCATGTTTGCGCTGTTGCAGAAGTTTCAAACTTAATGTTACATGTGGCACAAAACCGGATACAGTTTTCAAAGATGGTTAGGGCGTTTTGGTCCTTCAAAAGCAAAAAATGGATACGGTCGTTTTGATACTACCTAGACACAAGGAGCGCTACGGCAATTCCTTCAGTGGCCGTGGATCAAACACCCAACCTTCCAATTGGAAGGCGGCCACTTCACCACTGAGTCATTGCTGCCCAAATTATGATTGCAAGGAGTTGAGTTTATTGGTGCAAACATTAAACAATTTCATGCAAATTAAAGTTAAGGCACTGGGACACTGAAAAAAAACTAACTATTCAACCGCCGGTCCACGACATATTCATGGCTGCTGTCTGATGCTAGAATGCCGGTATGGTTTTCGCGCTGGTGAGTGAATGGGCAAGGAGTGTTTTAAAGGCTCTGGATTGAAAACCTTGCACAACAGATACACAAATTCTGCACAAAAACGCTGGTCATTTTGTGTAGTTTATGAAAATCGAAATCAAATAATTTTTCCACTTCTTTTGGAGAAAAAAAACACCCTAAAACAAGGGTGGATTGCCTGTTTTTTGTCTTTGAAACTTTATTGCACCTATTCCAACAATGAGAAAAATGTAAAAATCATAGAAACGGTTTCAATAGCTGTTACAAAGCATCCTGCCAAGTTTTGAATTAAAAAATTGTAGAGAAGAAAAGTTATAACAGTTTTTATATCACCTGGTCTGAGACAGCATTTCTGCTTTTTGACTCCGTCCGAAAACGCACATGCATTCAGCTGTGCTTTGCCAATCGCTAAATACCTCAGTTGGTTTCGATTAGACTAAAATGTACAGCACTATTTTGTTTCATAATGTAAAACCTTCATAGGTATTTTCGTTGCACTAATTGAACCACGAAAAAAAACTATTACACACATTGTACCATGAAACAACATGCAAAATTTTATTTTCGCATGAAAAAACCACACAAAATTTTCTTTGCACAAAAAAAAACAACGTAAAATTTTATTTGCATGTGGCCTGAGCATTTGACAATTGTCAGCTCTTGGATGCTGAAAAGTAATGCTTCTGCTGTTGTTGCAAAAAAATGTGAATATCACAGAATATGTTGTGATTTACTTGTAGCAGCCGCATGTCAAGATGGTAGTGCATGAAACAAGAGGAAAAACTACAACATTTTTATCAGCTGGTTGTAAATATGGTTTGAGATTTGTGAAAAAGTTATGCACACACGTTCAGGTGCTTGGCGTTGTTGCGATGGGAAAGGACGAGCGGCAAGGGCACAGTGCGAGCTATTGTTGGCAGCAGCCGTTATTGTTCTCTATTGAACTCTAAATCTGCATTGATGTGTGTTGTTGGCAAGCAGCAAAAAGATCACATGCTGCGATCACTGAATTACGGCTGTTTCGCAAATGAATGGGTGTTATTCTTCGCAATACCCTTCCTGGCTCACAAAGAGTTTGCGCTTACAGGCCGTTTGAGGACTGCCAAGTGCGAATGTTTGTGAAGCAGCGCACATTGCCAAGTGCGAATGTTTGTGAAGCAGGGCTAATTGCCAAGTGCAAATGTTTTTGAAGAAGCCAAACAGACGGCTCCAGCAGTTACTTGCTGTTGAAAAGAAAACAAGTTTGCAGCAGCTAAAACTGTCAACTTTTTACATGATGTTCCACCTCACACTAACTTTTTATCCACATCACACTGGCATGCGTTTACAAATGCTTTACACTAACAGGTCAGTTGAAATCTGCTAAGAACGTTTGTGAAGCAGCGTTGAAAACACGGCCGAAGCAGTTACTTACTGTCGAAAAAAATATTTATGCTCAAGCAAAAATTGTCAAATCTCCACATGATATGTTTTAACTCTGTAAAAAAAGTTACGGAATAATTATTTATGCACTCTGCATTGGCATGCATTCACAAATGCTTTACACTAACGGGTGCGGGTCATCTGAAATCTGCTAAGAGTGAATGTTTGTAAAGCAGCGTCGAAAATACAGCTGAAGCAGTTACTTGCTGCCGAAAAAAATATTTATGCTCAAGCAAAAATTATCAAATCTCTACATGATAGGTTTCAACTCAGTAAGAAAATTTCTGAGTGATTGNTTATNCACATTACATTGGAAACCNCTCCCAATGAAATGCAATGTGATGAGACAATCAGNCACATGGTTACAGCAGGCCGATCTTTTTTCCACACTCTGCGAAACGCGTGCGTGACTGCAGGCAAAATATACCATGGTTGCTTTGAAATGCTCTCCTGACCACACCGTACGTCAAATAACATTATAAATATATATTTCTGGTTGCTAGAAACAAGTGAAGTCAGCAAGGTGTGAGTCGAATCGAAAACCATTGGCATAGCAGGCGTAATACATAACTGCTACACCACGAGACTCATGCCATTTTAATGACAAACTGACCCTTTTATTTGAATTTCATCAGGCCAGGCGTATCCTTAGTCACTTCCATACCTAAACCCTAACCCACAAATCTAATCACAAAAGTTTGGAAACTTTTTAAAAAATAAATAAAAACTGGTACCATAAAAAATGCAACCACTCATACTGAAACGAAAGACACCTGATCATAGGGAAAGTCAACGCGAAAACCATGCGCACAGCTGTGTCACTGCTGGCGGACCTATAGCCACTTCCAAATAAAAACACCTTGTCATTTTGTGAACCAATCTATGAAAACAGCATCACATATTGTGCACTCAAAATCAGAATTAAAGCATGAAAAACAGAAAAATAGTGTCCATTTTGCTGTCAGAGGCAAGCTCTGCTGGGGTTATTTTGCCAATCGAACTGCAAGGTATCCAGATTTGTCCACTGACAACACTAAGTTTGTGGCACCAGCAGTTTGTATGATGAACCAACCTGGTTGAATGGGAATCTCTGCTGTGCGAGTGATTGTCGGTTAGGCTCTCAGCATTGTTGTTTTGCCTCTGCTAATAGAGACTACCCTTTTTATGGGAGCCCTTGTGATGTAGGTTACTTTGTCAAAAAGTATGGAAAACCAGAGACAGGTTTACAATTTGGGATAAGGCTTTACGTCAGGTAGTGTCTATTTTACCAGCGATATTCTGGTGCAACAGATCGACTGGAGCTATTGTGCCGGCAGTCCAAGATTCGATCTCATGGCATGATGCAAAACAAAGAAAAGGTCACTTGTCAACAAAACGCTGTCCTGCTCGTGGTGTAATAGTTAGGTGTTATGGCTGCTATGCCAATCATTTTTAGTTCGACTGTCACTTTGCCTATTTTCATTGTTTTTCTTTCTTTGCTTTTTTTCTGGCTCCGTTTAGGTGCTAAGTTTAGGGGCTCATGTTGTTAGGTTAGGGTGATGATAGGATTAGGTTAGAATTAGGGTTAGGTTAGTTTAGTGTTAGGTTAGGGTGAGGTTAGTGCTAGCTAGGTTGTAGGTTTATCTTTTACTTACATTTACTTCCTTTCTACCAAGCCTTTTGCTGCTGCTATCTTGGCGGCAAAATAGACACTGCCTTTAGGTTATATATGACAAAGACAATACGCTTATCCAAGGATATACTGTAGCCTTGTCATGTGACCAATTCAAACAATCTGGTTCAGATAATCGCAGGATAGCTCTGTTGCAACCTCTCCATCGGCATTGTGTTAAACGTGCGATTCACCATGAACAGGATGTGGGTGAAGAATAACACCCATATATTATATATATATGGCATGAACAAGCAATAATAGAGTGACTGATTGTGCTGCATGATGATGATCTCTATTATTGCTTGTAGCCACAGTGTGAAGCTTTGCGCAAATGCCACTTGGGCTTTCCAATTGCAACAGTTCGAACATTCAACCAATCTACTTCAGCTAAAGATGAAATAGCTCGAGCAGTGCTTTTTGCTGCTGACAGCAAAAGAGGCATTGCCAAACATAAAAAGGCTTAAGCTGAAACTACTGCTTTATGATTTTTAACAAATTTAATTCATACATCCTAATCATCTCAAAAAATGAAAAAACATAACTACAGTAGTAGTAAGTTTATTGGTGATAAGGAAGATATTGTATTTGCATTTTCATAGTAAATAGTTTGCCAGGACACTGAAAAAAACAGTACGGTTATCAATAATCAAGTCAGGTGTCCCTAAACAAGCTAACATTAAAGACACATTTAATTTAATG
>JGI24159J19872_10003676_pt1 | contig 19224 bp, 13 predicted proteins | sample Ectturendosymbi4_FD_19872 | JGI IMG/M metagenome (IMG submission 19872) | reverse complement strand
TGCTGTATAAACGTACGGTTTGTGAGTATAGTATAGCCCTATGCCAAGCATTAGCAAACTATCCTACTTTAAAAATGAATAAAGATAAGTGCAGTGTTGAACGAAGGCGTTTTTTTAAACTCTAAAAAATAATGCACTTAGTAAAATTCCAATTTTGCATGTTGTATGTCAATTTCTGAAGTGAACATCTTTCCGTACAACTTGATGGTATTTGCGCTTTTTTACCGTAGTATTACCTGTATGAACGCCATACCACAACTAATACTTTTTGCGTGCTACATTCGCTTCAGTTTGCAACAAATATTTTCTAGCTCACCTGAAACTCTTCAAAAATTTCCCACTACCTTCTGTACCACTAAGACTGGTTGAGCGATGACCTCCCGGTTGATCTGCTGGACCTTGCTTGAGCCATTAATATTCCGCTGACGAAATAATGTGTCTGTTCAATGCAGCTCGCCTGATTGTGAAAGGTTCGCTAGTCTCTACAATGTCACTGTCGTCCTGGCCATTTGTATGATTATCCTGCATTATGCTCACAATAGCCTGCGGTAGTATTTTTAGACAACAAACCTACCTACGCCGGTTACACGATTAATTGCCATAAGAGATGCTCACACAGATCACGTTTACGACGACGGAATACAAAGGGGAGAGGGAAAACGGAGAGACAATGAGTGTTGTTTAATGAACTTTGAAGAAACTGTCCTGACAAGATTCACTTCTAGAGTCATTATAATTTGAGTGGTTCTGCGTTAGTTCTTTTTGCAGTAACTGCGAATTACTTATTTTTAAAATACCGGCTTCAGGCACCGATTTTCAAAATACCCGTTACTTAGCGGCCTTTGCTAAATTAGCAGTAAAATACGAGCCATCTGGCAACCCTACTACTTCTAAATATGTTAGAGATCGTTCCACAGGCCTTTGATCATGTAGCGTAGGTGATATACCACGCTCGCAGCCAGGTTTTAAGGTTGGAGAAAATACATTTTTAGGTGGACAGGATTTTGTTCTTATTATATGTTTAAAACAATTTTTTTCTGGGCACAACAAAATTTGGGGGGACACTGCAGGCCCGCCTGTGGTAGGCTACACACAGACAACAGTGAAGATGAACAGACACTGAAACAACGCACCAGTAACTATTGCATTATTTCGTTCTCATACAGAAGCGTTACATAGTGGGAGAAGATGGAGGAAAGAAAAAATTTGTAAAAGGCATCAGACCAATTGAAGTGAATCGTTACGTTTGAGACAAAACCGAAGTAAGCCAATGCCCAGTGTCACACATTTGAAACTGTAGCGCATCATCAAGAATATTGGTTACCATTTTCCAAGAACTGCTGTCGACAATTGTGCACAAGTCAAGGATGTAATTCACATGGCAAGTCCAACTCCATTCGATTGAGATGAAAAACTTTGCTTAAGAAAAAGACAAGACAAACACGAGATCTCTGGTTTGCAAGACGACTGTTTGCTGTCATGTAATATTGGCGAAGGCTTGTTGATCAAGTTCGGCGCAATTACGGCAACCGGCCACTTTGTTGGTTCACGTTTCCCGCAATTACACGAGTAAACAGCAAAGTTGTGTACGAGACCACGTGCTAACTTCGTGTTATCGACTTCAGTAATGATGGTTGAATGGGCTGCGAGGTAAGCGGAATGAACACTATGGTGCAGTGCAAGCCACATGTGGCGGACAGATCATAATGCAGATTTTTCTCATAACTATCCATCCAATGCTTGTGATTGAATGCTTACCGAAACTATCGAGTATTTTGCATACGTTCGGTGTTCCTGGACGCCATTCCAAAACAATTTGCGCTATAGTTTTGTTAAGTGACGCGAAAATATTTATTTTTCAGCGCTTCTCAATTTGCTCCTTGAATCCTATCTACGAGATATTCCTCTGCAAACTCGTTAGAATCATAATTTGTTTTGATAAAAAATGGCAGTTAATCGCACAAGCAAATGAAAACATCATGCCATGCGTCAGAGGGAATTACACGAATATTTTCGAACTCGGACTGTTTTGCAAAATTTTTGAGGTTAACTGCCTGATTTTTAGCAGATAACCATGGCCTAGAAGACTGCTAGAGTTATTGGCAATCTGCAAGTCCTCTAACATACACTTGCAATTGAGCGATCACTTAGTGCAACCTATCGCTGTTAAGACCAAAGCGTAGTCTTATCCGTTTCAGTTTTTAGTCGAACCTTATCTAAACCTGTCAAAATTGCGGACATCAGAGAATTTAAAAAAATTATTTCCGGACACAAACTTTAACACCAAGATTCCGGATATGTACAGGACATCCGGACGTATGGCAACCCTGCTCTGCAGGGAAATGAATGAATTGCAAGCTCATCACTGCATTGCACTAGAATAGTGAAGTGAATCTTGCGCAGTGTGAGCGTCATATCGTCAAAAAAACTGTTACTGCAGGAATTAAATCAATTAATCGGAAGTTGCTGACTTCGGGCTTTACAGGATAGAAATTTTTGGTGTTAGTTCCAAGTTCCAGGAGGGGAAAGTGCCCGTTTTGACTCCCCTGTTGGTGACTATAAGATACAAACTTGTATCCAACCACTTGTAATGAAAACCGCTAGTTAAAACAAGGCGCAATGCTTTCCGCAGCAACCGCATCCCATCTAATGGTGACGCAAGCTTCATTTCACGACCATCGCAACAATTCCTTTCTGACAACTCCGGCGTGCTATGAATAAAATCCACCCTTTGCTAGTGTCAGCCTAATATGAAATACGAGTAGATTTTCTACAATTCTAAAACACAATGGGGGAATATGGCGGTGCCATACATATTATCAATGCTGGCTAAGAAGCAATTTAATTTAAAACTTTCGCTTGTTTTAACATTCATTATCGATATTCAATTGTAATGATTAAATGTGTATTGTGATGGTTCAATTACAAATATGTGGAGTCTTAACGTGTTCAACAACGGCCTTGATTAACTTGCCGGCATGATAAAAAAAGTCTTGTCCGGATTTCAGAGTCCGAACTATGAACAGTCTACTATAAAAGAAGTTAGAACTTTCATCAATTACACCGAAAGCAAACTTTAAACTGTTAAAACTTGCCAACTCAATGAAAGACAACCTTTTTATTTCCCGGTTTAAATCAGCAAGCGCTTGCTCGAAAAAACTCCAAACAAGTAAACATTTTATGGATGATGCTTTAAAAGCATGGGCAGAGGTACCTTTGCATTTGAAATTTTACCTGACATTGTGGCGAGGGAAAGGCAGAGGTCTTTTTTGTTTATCAGAACGTGCACAAAAATCCGCATTTCATGTTTTCATCGACTCCCTAGCGCAATCGGGTGGGGGATTGTGGCCGAAATTGCCTCAAAAGACAAGGTTTTGGGCTCTCGCGGTCCTTAACGGGTTAAATGTTAAACTGCTGAGACTCAGTTATTGCTGGTTCTCCCCATCAAAATTTCTGGCAACACGCCTGTCTTGAAGTACCAGGAACTAATCGCATTAAGCATCAAATCTACCCGTTAAACTCCAGGCAGATATGGTTTCCACTGCCGTTTAGAAAAACGACAGTTTTCTTTTTTTCCGCATAAACAGTACGACAAAAATCTTGACCAGTGCTCACAAACAAAATCCGCTTACCAACGTGAGCTTCGAAACAACACTGCGAACTGAAAAATAGTACTTGTTTCATCACTAAATGCAGCTGCAGATGTTCTTCATTGATCGACAAGATGTTTGACTGCCTTTCCATTCCACTCTATATACCAGGCACCCGTAGAGGTAGCAATGTTATCCAATCCGATTCAACTATCGCCCTGGCCTTACAACCATTCGCAAGCAAGCAGCATCCAACCGCGAACCAACTTTACTTGATACGTACGCCCCTAATCACGCCAGCTCGGATTCCCGACGCTTCCCCGGAGTACTTCTGCAACTCCGGTCTGTACGGACGCACTTGGCTCTTTCGCTTCACCAACGCTTTCCGGTAGCGTTCTTTGTGTTTCACGCGTGGATTTCGGTCGATCTTGCGCTTTTTCGCTTTCAGGCCCTCGTTTTTGCTCATCTAATAAACACGTAACAATGTGATGCGTCACACTTGATCGGACTTGCCGCGACAAGTGGAACGCTTAGGCATGACGTGTGCTGCGTTTCAATCGATTGCTGTCACGGCCAAGTCCTACAGCATGAAATACAACACATACCAGCAATAAAAACATCGCGATTGCACACATCATGTCATGACGACAATCCTTACGGATCCCCAAACGCAAAGGCATCTCGGCATTCAAATTAGCACGCCACGACGTCAGACGAACTACGCGGCCAGTATTCATCTTACCGTGTAGTTTATGGCCCGCCTTTCGTTGTCTTCAACAGATTCGTTAGAGCCATGTTTTCTGCCGATAAAAGCGACGCGTTATAACGCACATCAGTTCACTGCAACATCAACTCGCGTTCGGTCGACATGTTGCAAGTGCCATGAAGATTCTCTTGAATGCGCAGCTGAGCATTTTACCGTAAAATCGTTAATTCTCCATTCTTGTTTTTTCCTGATAAAATCTGTTCATTTTCCTGTCGTAGTTCTATGTCAGCGAAAAAAAAAAGAACTTGAAACGCAGAGCAACCGTATTGTTGCGGGTGAAAGGAACGTATCGGCGCGCGTGGGTCTGACGATTTCCTCTACAATACGACGGGTTTATCACCATTTTAAAACAATATTTGGTACCAGGCTTTGTGACAGAAATGTTGAACAACGTGGCAACCAGACTTATCTTTTTGGATGTGTTGCCTGACAATGCTGTTTCAACAACAGAAGTTTAGAAACGAATTAGTCAACACTTTTACAGGAATAGAAAAGAAAAGCCTATGCAAGGTGAGGGTTCGGGAGTTGAATGCGTCCTGGTCACGACGACATTGATGGGTAGTGAGAACAGCAAGGCAGGCAACTACCGGACAACAAGGTTCTGCTTTCAAGTGCAACAAAAAACGTTAAGGGCAACCGAAAGCGGCAGGTTTCACGTACTTTTCACTTTCTTTTTCCGCAAGACGCTTTAGTTTGTCTTGAAGAGCTGTATAGTAGTTGATCGCTTCTTCTCGCGAAGCCTGCGTTCGTAAAAATACGTCGTCAGCAACCCATCGTCATAGAAGTAGTGCATCATGCGATGACGTCATGAAAGTAACGGTGGCAAAAAATGCGGTGACCTCCTTCCATGAACTTGTGCGTATAATTCGCACAAACCATCGACGAGATCAGGGCCAGGCTAAAAGCTTCTACAGATTTCAACATCTGCGGTGTCTCGTTTGGATGAACCTTCTGTTCAATCTTTGAAATTTTTTTCGATTTTTTTTTTAGGAATTTGCAGAAATAAAACATGATCAAACCAGGACATAAATTCAATGCAGATTTGAGTTGAAACTCTTTGTGCTCTGCAAATAACTGAAAACACGAACCATTAAAAATAAAAACATATTTTATCAGAATTGCTCAGTCACGACAGAAAACAAAGTGCAAATCATTTCTCCATAAGCAACTACCTCAAAGTTGAGAGACGTGTTTGAATTAACAAGAAAATAGTTGCATAACGATCAAGCAATTTTAACCATAAGTATATCAATCAGTGAAGGGCATTCTCTTTAAATTAAATAACTGTGTGAGATTCACAAGGTCTAATGATGCATTTTAAACGTCATACTGTTTTCCACTCCTGTCTGTTCATAAAATCAAACGCGCCATTCAAATTGGACAGAGCTTCTAACGATTAGATACAGGCGCGACCGATACGACTAAAAAAAAACACACTAATATTATGCATCGGTGCACCTTCGGCTCAAACAAATCACCTTCGCTGCGGGTGTCGCATCACTTGCCACCTTCTCGTCTTCATCACCGCCATCTCTGCCGCAGTTTTCGTCATCATGACTTTCCTCATCATCAGCTCCGTTCCACTGCGGTTTTGCAGGAACGCCACTTAACGATTCCCCCCTGCATAATCATGACGCGATCACCATTGACACAAACGAATGAGGTAATCGTAGAAAATAAAAAACACCACTCATTGGCCTGAGATGACACAAGACAGAGAGCTTGCCAGCAATGATGGAAAAACAAACGTAGGTTATCAACAACTGCAGGTTCAATACGCCGAAGAAAGTCGAAAGATTGAAAAAGATGTATTTTTTTTTATTTATACAAATTTTGAAGTATTTTGGATCAATTTGGACTAAGTAAGCATATCTGATAGCTTTCAACCAACCTTTCACTACTGTCGATATCTTGAAACAAAAGCTGATGAATTTCAGGCTGCAGCTGTTCATCAACAGGGCGGAGTTTATTGATCAACTGAGACAAGATTTAGAACCATATGAGATTGCTGAAAGGCACTGTATTCCGAGTCCTCCCAGGGCTGCTGCACCCGCGATCCTCCCCAGAGAAAAAGCGGGCATGAAAATGTACGAAACAATATTTTTTAGCAAAACTCAGCTCAGCAATAAGCTGGTCTGCGCCGAGTTTGATTCCAAGTGCCCGAACATCATTTCGAATGACAGCAGCAAATAAAAACCGCAATGACCCAAAAGTTCTTGCTGAGTCAGTTCATTGACTTCAATTTAAAGCAATATCTTTCGAAGCTGGATCCGCAAAAATACAAAATTTTTAAGTTGATTAGGTTGCAAGATTTTTGAGCTTAAGAAATTATTATACGCAGAATCTTGATTGTAGTTAAAGGAAATTTTGTTTGTTACCAAATGCAGATTTTTTTCAACCAATAGTAAGCTCTTGTAAAATTGCTTAACTCACATTTCTGTGTCAGCTTATTGCATATAGAATATGTCTCAAGCGGATACCATAAAGATTAATCCACGATCACCAAGAAGCAGAACCACAGCGCATGGACGAAACTAATTTCAGAGAGTGCGCTGGGTGGTTATCCATCAAAGCATAAGCTCAACGTTAACAAGCATTCACCATCTTCAAATCAACTGCTCTTACTGTTCTGTACTCAGCAAGTCTTTTGACAACAGGATGGTTATGCACCGGGATCTTTTTCATTTTCAGAGCCATGTAGAAAGATATGTTAAGCAAGTACGTCACGTAGAGTTTGTATCTTGTCTTCACATATTCTTCACCATTCTGGTGTATCCTGTTATGTCTGGCAAGTTCCATCAGAGGTTGAAGTTCGGCCTGGAGCACAGCAGACTTTTCCTGCAACAATGGTGATCTGACGATGCAGACTGACCAACCAACACCGCTTGTATAGCAGCTACCCACACCGACACGTGCTTCAAAGAAATGCACTGTCATACGTTAGAGCAATGTTTCCCAACCTTTTTAGGCTTGCGACGCCCAACAGGCAAGAAATAAATTTGCGGCACCCAGTGGCGAACCACAGCAATTTGTTTTAAGATTAAATGACGTTTTGAAAATGTTTTTTAAAGATATATTGAATAACGTATTAACCCACGGCATCCCTGGGCATTGTAAATGGCAGCCCGGTTGGGATGCCAACCACTGCGTTAGAGCATCGCAACAAAACGTTTTGACGACGAAGCTTCACAGCAAGAAAATCACGTTAGGAAACTTGTTTGCTTTGAAGGAAATATGCGACTGCGTGAAATCTAGGTTTAACGTAGAAAGTTTCATTATACTCTCTTTGTACTCCATGTGGAGTGTTACCAGTTACTTGGGATGACCATTTCGATTATAAAAAAGAAAAGACTGCTTCTATTGACAGCGTACAGGAAAGCCAAATGAAAAAACGAAAGCAGCTACATCCGTAGCACTTCATCATCGCATTGACAAAGCAATCCAAACACCTACGCACCTTAAAATCTTTAATTAATTCCTTCAGTTCTGGTGATTCTTTCTTTAACAATTTCCACTGAGCTTGCGTTGACAAATTACTCACATCAGTAATCACCGCTTGATTTGCAGAGTCATTTTCTAATCTCCATTGAGAAGCATTGGCCGTTACCTGAAAAAAAAACAGATGCAACCAGCAATTTCACTCACGAAACGTTTTTGTAATCTTCCTGGCGCTCAGAAAAGCGACAGGATGGAGATCGATTTAACAATGAATTTATTTCGTTTCAAGGACATGACCAGGATCACTCGTTGCTACAGTAAACTGGATAATATGTGAAATGTAAACAATAAATGTCTTCATTAAAAGGTTTTCAGCTTTCAACTTCACCAATACACTGCTTACATCCCCGATTGTATTGCAGGGTCAAATAGTTGAAGTGACACATTCACCTTGAATTAGAGCTCCGATCAAGCATGTATGGGAAATACCCATGTACCACGTCAGAAATGAGGCGCGTGCACCGACAGTCGATATACGGCTGTTAACACTACCATATACCAGGTAAAAAAATCGTTCGAGGCGAGTATACAACGCTAGTGATATTCGCAAAACATTGAATATTTCAAACAAGATTTAAAAACCATTGTTTAAAGATACTATCTCAAGTAGTTGGAAATTCAAATGAAAACAACAGATCTGCACCGAACTAGCTGCGCTGCAACTTGCAAAAAAAACAGAGGAACAACAATGATTTCAGCAAAGAAGTTATAGTCTGCACAGTATTAATACAGGACCAAAGTGATATTTAAATTGTTGTATATATCAAAACACGTTTCAAGAACAGCAGTGGGTCAATTGTGATAACGAGTATATCACATTTTGTTATAAAGAAAGGCACTGTGTAGATGAACCACTTTTGCACAAATTGCTTTGCTTGAAATGGCTTGATTGCGTCACTTAAAACTTGCTGCACCGAGGCAAATGCAGACAAGATTTTTAAATCAGAATTAAAAACAAAGAGGACAATTTAGACAAGTCAGAGGTAGCATTGCTTTTGATCGAAGCTTTAGAAAAGTCTGCCACTACGTGAAGGTCTTACCCTAATCACGCGTCTCGCAGTTCAAACTATTAACAATCATAAAAAGAACTCTTAGCAGCAAGTTGTACTCTACTGCTTTCCACCCAAGTAAATAAAATCTAGACTGTAAAGCCGACGAAACATGAATTAGTATTGCATTTTCAACATTTTTAACATGCACAAGCGAGGACACAGATAAAGAGTTTTCATTACGTGCACCTTACAAACACTCTAGCAAATCATTAAGCAACAAAGAAAGCGAAAAACACAACCGTAATTTCTTCTGGCTGAACAAAGCTCAGGAATTTATTATGATAAAGTCAAAAGCAAGACATTAACCTCCTTATCACGTCAATAGCACGTATATTTCATACTATATCATACTGCCAAATGAACCAAACAGGTTTACGGTTTCAAAAGACGTTCAAGATAATCGCAGCCAACTTACAGGAAAAGCTGCCAGTTGATCTTCATCGATCTCTTCGGCCAACCTTCGCTGGATTTTGAGCGCTTCTTCTTCTTCTTCGTCTTGGACGGCATCTCGGTCAAAACCTGAGAAAACCAACGTATTGATTGAAAACCAATCTTCGATGTACAGTGCATTTATACTGACACAAGCAGAAATGAGTTTGTTTCTTCTTAAATCTAGAACGTCAAATTCAACAACACAGCTGCTCATCGACAGCGCGAAAGAGATGATTTCGTTTAAGAATACGAGAAACACACGTTGCTCAAACAAAAAAATATTCGCGCAACAACTGCATGTCCGACAGATACCAGAGTATAAACAGTAAGTTGTTCGAACAATACCTTGCAAGCCTTCCAAACTTTCTGCTCCATAATATGCGGACTTCTTCCTGCCCCAGGCTTTGCTGCTGGGTATGTCTGAAACAAGATGTACGACGTTCAACTGTGGTATGTATAGTAGTGACATAAAAATCTGACGTAGAAACTATAGTCGGGCTTGCGACGACAGTGTTTCACGAACAGAGCATTTACGTAAGGATGACTAGACAAATTATTCAGGTAACTCTAGTCTTCACAAAGGCGACAAAGTTAAATCATTCAGCTCAGTTTTTAAAATAGGAAATCGATTTCACGTAACACTACGCATCCTCAGTCCTGAAATCTTATTCAAATAGAATCCAGTGATTTAATAGAACATTATGCGCTGAAATTCAAATTGCGCGACAAAAACGTTCACACCTACCATTATCTTCATCGTCCTCATCAGCGGAGTCAATCATATGCGAGTCGCTTTCATCATCAGAATCGTCAATGGACAATACTTCTTCCTGCAGGAAGCTAGTTAAATCACCCGTGAGTTCTTTCGAACACACATAAGCGAAAACGCGGGCCACAAAATTGACTTAAACAGATAAATGAACGTGAATCTACCTTATTATTGCTGCTGCCGAGCGCATCACATGATTTGGATACAGTATACACTTTTGTCGACCAGCGTTGTAGACAGCACGGTTGACAAAAATCATGATTTTTTTTATTTATATCAGATTTTTACAATTTGTATGATTTAAGGTGCAGGGGGTTGCCATCTAACACTTGTAATTTTTAAGAGTTCGTTTCAAGAAGCTTTTACAAAAATACAAGCTTGCCAGCCTGTTTAGCGCGAAGTCTATTGTTAAAATTGGCCATTGTAATGCAGTTTTCACTAGTTCAGCTTCTGCAAAAGTATAACTTACATGCATAAAATGGTAAAAACCTATAATATGTGTTATTATGAATTTGAACCAAAAATATGTTCTGGAAATATTATTTCTACAGTCAATAGCCTACATATTTTCTGGAATTTAGATGTAACTTTTATTTTATGCCAGGCCCGTAGCCATGGGGGCATTCAGTGGCAGTGTCCCTAAATTTCTTAGAGCAATTTGTTTTAAACATATCGTAATAAAAACAAATATCTTGCCCCCCTAACACTTTATATTGCCCTCCAAATCTCAAAACCTGGCTACAGGCTTACTTTATGCCAGCCTACACTTCCTAACTTGTGGCATTCTGATAGTTCTGACTTCCGAGTCTGAACATGTCGGTGATTTCAGTCCACATATCATTTTTTGCAGTTAATTGACATAGAATCTGTGACCTCAATAAAACTTCAGTTGCTTTCATAACTTGTGTTGTATAAGAAGTCTGTCTTCTTTAATAATAAGTGAAACCAATTAGAATACCAATTAGATGTGTCACGCAAATCACAGAGAGCTTCTAAACTGCATATGATTTTTTACTTGGTGTTTTATCACAGATTTGAATGACATGATTTAAATCGATCAACCCTGACTAGAAATAGCTGAACTTTCATTCAAACTTTTTTGCACTTACGCAATATTCCTTAATGCAGGGGTGACAAACCTATTTGCTATCGCGGGCCACTTTGTCAGTTACCGCTTAGTAAGCGGGCCTCACAACTTTCTAGTCATAACTATGAAACCTGTTAAAAAACGAAAAAAATTGTTCAGGCGAGACCAGCAGCACAAGACTGCTGGTCTCGCCTGAATGCTTCGCGGGCCGCATGTTCGTCACCTCTGCCTTAATGGAATCAAGTTCACAACACCAGTACCGGTGTATGAAATGAAATATTTTTTGAAATGCCAATACTGAAATTGCTAGTTTAGTAATTTCATTGATACTCATGGCATACATGCATAAAATGTTAAAAACCTAATAATAATACACCTGTTTCATGAATTAAAACTATTAAATGTGTCATAGACATCACACAAAGAGCTTTGGAACGACATGATTTTTTTTATTTTTATTGCTTGATTTAAATCAGGGGTGGGACCTATTTACTATCACGGGCCGCGTGAATTGTTTACTGTCGCTGGCGGGCTGCAAATCAATTGATTTTATCCTAAATGTCTACCTTTGTCTAACTATGAGGAAGAGTGACTTCTCTTGACTTGCTATCTAAGTAACTGCTTATCATGGAACTAAGTTTTGACGCGATGTTGTATTCTAACTTGGGTAACGAAAATTCTGATGCTGGCCATATCAAATTTTCAAGCGGGCCGCAGGTTTCCCAACCCTGATTTAAATCATGATTTTTATTGCTTGATTTAAATCAATCAACCCTGGTAGACAGTGCTGTGGAATCGGAGCCCGAGCAATTTTGGATGGGTGGAGTTGGAGCCAAAAACTTTTCGAAAGCGGAGCTGGAGCCTGAAAGTTGGGATCTGGTTCCACAGCTCTAGTTTGAGGAGCAAGCGAGTTGTACAAATAATGCAATGGTTTTCAGTTTTCAATGGACCAAGTCATTCTGGAGGCGGAGCCAGAAACTTCTAGATGTTGGAACTGCAGCCTGAAATTTGAATTCCGGTTCCACAGCCTTGGTTATAGAGAACGGTCTCACTTGAAGAAATAACTTCGAGAACACTACAAGCATCTTAATGCGTCAAGCAGCCATGCATTTCTTATAAAATCCTAGAAGGTTGTTGTTGAAGAAGCTTTGCGATTTTAATTGTGAATCAAGTTTGTGGAAGACTCGTGCAAAACGAGATGCACGAGAGACATCGAAAAGCGTTCAAAAATCACCGCTGGAAAATATCATAAAAAGCACGGTCCTTCAGGCATACCTCGTCGTTGTCACTTATATTACTATAGTTAGAATCTTCATATTCTTCACTATCTCTCTCTTTTTTTCGATAGAACTGGTCAATGTCATCATAAAAGAAATCTTCGCTTTCCTGCAGAATACAACAATACTTATCTAGAAATCACACCCATTTTCTGATTTAGGTATTGCTACTGTAAATGCGGAATCTTTTACGCAGTTTTTACGAAAAAATTAAAACTTGTACAAAACCAGAGAAGTATGTCTGAAATTCTAGCATTTAGGTTTCTATAAAAATATATAAAATAGCAAACTATCATGCGTGCTTCAAATTTTCACTCAATGTCTGTATATGCAAACTGCTAAGTTAGTGTGTGGCAACAAACTGCATGCTATAACTTGTTTCACATTGAAAAACACAGGTTCTTTCTTTTATTTTTGACTGCCGCCAAATTGTCTTCAACGCCAAACAGCATGTAACAAGCTAACAGATAAATCACGAAAGCACAGTAGCAGTTTGACAACTTGTGGTTAGGTTCAGCTGGTTACAATTTCACTTTATCCCTATGTTGCGCAAAGAATTCCACTTCAATGGACTCCTCACTCGATTTATTTCATCTTCAGAGATATATTCTTCATCTTTCAACTGTTTCTGTGCTGTAGCATGCCTGCAGAAATACACATCACCAAACATTAGCTTAATAACTAAAAATGTCATGTTCTGATGCGCCTACCTCTACTTCGTCTTAATCAAATTACTTTATGTAATGGATGATTTGAGCACCTAACCCCCTTGTTGAACCTATGAATATTTCGCATGAGATGTTTCATGTCAGCTTAACCAGCGTACTTTCTGGTATATATAATTGTAACACAACCTGGAGACAACACAAGTAATTTGCTGGCCACAAAAGTGCACAGATGCCTAAACAGTTCAAGATTCAAGGAAGGTTCAAGATTCTATACAATTAACAACTAAATTGTAGGTTGCTGTTTGTATAACATGCTGCAATCTTCCAGATTGGTTTTCACTCTCTACCATCAGCAGCCAGATCTTTACTGATTTGTAAGCCCTACAAAATGGACTATGTTTCAATTTTACGCATAATAAATGTCAAGCACAGGCCCAAATTTAATATGGTAGTTAAACATTGTTTTTTTTACAAGTGTTTGACTTGCAAGAAGCTTCATATGAGCTGCATTTTGCAATACAAGTTTGTCTTATCTAAATTCTCAGACATGCATTTAGTAATGCGCTTGTGTATGCAAAAAATCTTCAGCACACTTAGCCTTGGCCAAAGTAAAAAAATAGGCTGAGACATAGCCACAACAAAACAATCTTCATTTATTTCAAGGTGGCTGGCAACCAGGGATGTGCATTACGAAACACTTAGAGATTCTGGAATATTCCGGAATCTTATTCAAATCCAGTTCCAGAATAACTTGTTAGGAGCAAAATGAACTGATCGTGCAGAGGTTTATAACACAGATGAGCAATCACACAACCTGTTAATTAGCTTGTTACATCACTACACAATGCTATGAGCTTGTTGAGTGTTTCCTTCTTTCTCTTACTGAGCACAAATAGTGTCAATACAACATTTATTGAAATTATTTGTTTCGCCAACTTTGCAATTTTTCATGTTTATTTAATCCAAAGTTATTTCGAATCTAAATATTTGGAAAAACCCTGAATTTTGGATTCGAATCCATAGGGATATTCCATTATATGCATCCCTACTGACAACATAAAAAAGCAATGTGCTCAGAATCCAAATTGATAGTTTCACTGCCATGGATTAATTTGATGTTGGGTACTGAGGCTATATTTCACATCCATTTAACCCACCAATCAGTCAACCTTACTTTGGAAATGTTAACAATGACTGTGTCCTGCATAAGGTGACCATAATTTTACTGTTACAAAGCAGGATGTGTTAAGGTCGTACTATTTTGAGTGTGGCTTACATTAGAACAAGTTCCTGTAAATTTGTTTGATATCTGACAAAATTTTTCTAAAAGATTAAGTGAAGAGTAACACTTCCTTTAGAAAATGGGAATTTTCCATATCCATCATTGTCTTCAACATAACTTACAAGCTTAATTCTGCAATTATCCACATTCCTTACTGCCCAAACGTTTTTGGTATTGCATGCAGCTGGTCTGGTTTTCTAGGCATAGCAAGAAAGTGACTGGGACTTGTCAGAATAACTAGAATGCATGGTCACCCTACACATACGCTTGTACACTGAATTCAACATTGATTGTCTGCCAAAAATAAGTTAATAGCATAACTAAGCTTATGTTTCATGCTAGCAAAACTAATTTATTATTGATATATTTAACTTAAAATGCTGTATCTGTTTACGAAGTATGAATACTACAATCCTGGATGCAAAGCTGGACTATATAGACACAATTACATATCCAGTAGTACAAGAACCTGCTTCAAACAAAGAATAAACCTGGCAATGTTGCTACCAGGATACTGAAAACAACTAGGTGGTTTTCCAGTTAGATACCCCTATATCCTTAAAAAAGGGTAATATTTAAAACCATGTTCACACTAATCTCAATATACTTCTTTGTCTTCTGGCAATGACTTCTTTTTTGAATAAAGAAGAAGACATATGTTGTGAACATACAGCAGTGCAATTTTGAGCTGATATGAAAAAGATATGAGAGTTTCAAATAATGGCAAAAGGACCATTTGCATTTATTCTTAAAACTATAAAATTGTGGTAATTTGAATTCAGCTCTGAAGACTCCCATCATGTCGTATCTCCTACAAAAGATACTTCTATTTAACCTAGCCTGCTTAGCATTAAAAATACTGTAAATTCCAAAGTAATTTTTTTTCATTAATTGAAAAATACAGTTAGAATACAAGAACTTCTTCAAATTCAAAACACTGGCCAGTGCATGGCAAGCAACAACATCAACTACAGAACTGGTTAAAGGCTAAGCTATGGTGATTTACCTTTTGGATGATCTCGGCTTAGTCATTTATGTTATCAAATCATTCACTTGAATCAACAGCATAGAAACAAACTAAAAAATACTCTTCAGAAATTGGCTCTGAATGATCAGCCCAAACTTACACTTAACCTTCAAATATATGCTCACGACCAACCTGAAACAAATACAATACTGAGCAAGGTCTAAAGCAGTGGTCCTCGGCCTGTAGTATGTGTATCACGAGTGGCAAATGAGGGCTTTTCACGTTGGATATTAGTACCTTCCACATCACATGGAAAGTTTAGAAAAAGATAGTGTCTAACAACCATATCTGGTTTTCGCTTTCGAAGGACTAGAAACCTGTATCTGGTCAGAAAACCGTACCGGTTTGGTGCCAGATGTAAAACTTAGTTGGAGACATTCGCACCACTGTCAACATGGTAGAGTGGGATGTGACTAGTGCTGCTGTGCAAGGGGTTGTTGGTTCAGGTCACATGTTGTTTTTTTTTTTATAGTGCAGAATACATTGTTGATGTTCTCACACACGTGAAGGTTTTGGGACTGTTACTGATGTACATTCTTAACAAATTTTGAAAAGCAGACACAGCTTTATTGTTAGTCTTTAAAGCTGTTTTTTTTTCGCTGAGGCATTTTGATTATTTTTTTGATCAAACAGCAGTGCAGTGAATGTGGTTGAGCAGAAAATCTCTATTCTCTATTCCTGTTATGCGAATGGTCATCGGTTCAGCTCTAACCATAATTGGTTTGGCTTTACTGACACATATGTCACTTTTGATGTTATAACAACATATTTTACGTTTTCACAACCTTTTTTTGTAAGCGTTTTTCATGTAGTTTGTTAAATAGCTTTAAAAACCACACACGAGTTCAGGTTTAGAGTTAGGATTTATGGCAGGGCTATGAAGCCAGAGCCTAAGCTATTTTGGATGGCTGGAGCCCAACTTTAAAGTTTTAGTTGGGCCCAACTTAGGAGTTGTAAAAGTTGGGCCCAACTTTCAGTTTCACCATCTAAGAGTAAAAGTTGGAGCCCAACTTCTACTTTTAGATGGTGGAGCTAAAGTCTAAAATTTGGGTTCCAGTTCCACAGCCCTAGTTCTTTGGTCAAGTGGGTTGCACAATTAATGGAATGTTTTCAGTTTTCAAAGGACCAAATCATTTTGGAACCAGAGCCAAAAACTTTTAGATATTGTAGTTGGAGCTAAAATTTTAACTGCAGTTGCTCAGAGCTGGAGCCAGAGCCTGAAATATGAGTTCCAGCTCTAGTGCCCTGGTTTAAAGTTAGGGTTTTCGATTAGGGTTAGGTATAGACTTAGGGTTTAGGTCAGAAATTTTGTTTGATTTGTTTATTTTAGTCTTTCAGAAGCAAAAATCAGATTTGGTTAGATGTAGACGTGCACACTATCAGTGAGCTTCTAAGAGATATTTTAGCAGCGTTTTTTATAGGCCTCAGGAGTTTCAAATGACATTTCACAGAGCTGTGTTTTCATCATGGTGTTGCAACCTCTCAGTTGGCGTTGCGTTGAACGTGCCATTCACCACGAATGGGATGTGCGCAAAGAATAACACCCATATATATTCGGCACGAACAAGCAATAAAAGAGTGATCTCTATTGTTGCTTGCTGCCACAGTGCAAAGCTTTGCGCACTTGCTGCTTGGGCTTTCCGATTGCAACAAAATGGTGCTGTGACCAGGATGTGAAGGTCGTGCCAAGTGCACACTTCACAAAAAGAACGTGCGATTGGTGTGGTTCGTTGTAAAAAGAAAAGGATGTTGTTGCAAACTCCCAGTTGGCGTTGCGTTGAATGTGCGATTCACCACGAATGGGATGTGCATAAAGAATAACACCTATATATATGTGGGCGAACATGCAATAAAAGAGTGATCTCATCAGGTGATCTCTATTGTTGGTTGCTGCCACAGTGTAAAGCTTTGCGCACTTGCTGCTCGGGCTTTCTGATCACAACAATAGGCCACGTGGCAGTCAGGATAGCTGAAAAGGGGAACGAAACAATACTGCACAGGGGAACTTACAAAAAAAGTGTAAGCATTTAGAAGACAACCAGGCTCACAGAAAACCGAAGCAGTTGGAAGCAGGGCTGGGGAACTGTTGTAAAAATGATACTGCTTCAACTCCACGATTCAGAATACAGTTACTAACAGAAATGTGACTCACAATTACGGTAATAATAATATAAATTCTGGAAAGGCAGTTGCTGGTATTACTGTAATGCTTGGCGACCTTTTATTATTGCTTACGACTGGAATAAAAAATGGCTGTTTGGAAAACTACATTTCAGTGTCCAAGCATTTTATGATTTAGACACAGTCCTCGTCCTGTCCCAATCGACCAAGTGTTTTGCACTGGTGGTTGCATGCTTTGCCTGTTGCCATTTTGGCAATTCCAGCTAACAGCTCTGTCTGGGCAAACCATGCAAAGAACGCAAAACACATAGTCCATTACGATTACCTTTCTCAATCATTTGTTCTTTCTAACATGCACACATTTGAATTAACACAAATGCCAAGATGTACTAAAAAGCCCTTTGTTTAAAGAAATAGCATGGCTTCTAGCAAAAAATTCACCTCTGGCTTTTTAAAAATACAGTAGGTAGCTGAAAACTTCTGATTTCTTATCAATCATTTGCACTCATAAAAGTAGTGAGATGAATTGCAAAGTAAAGCGCACAATGAATTGAACCTGCAAAGCGACCAAAGTTTAAGTTAAATCAGCCGAGTCCGGTTACAGCTTACGAACCGCTTATGGCCAGTGTTGCCACTCTGTTATGAAGAAAAACCTCAGAATTCACCTTGAAAAAAAACAGAAAATAAACAATCCCAGGCATACAAAAGGTTTAAAAAAAGTCAAAACCGAACTTCAAATGCACGCTGCCGGTACATGCACATAAAAATTAAGGTAATATGTATTATTTGCATCATATTTAGAACAAGTTCAAGTCTATTTTTAAACATACTGACAATTTACAAGTAGGCTAGCAGCAAATCAAATGTATGAAGTAACATAAAAAAGGCTAGTTAGATCTTTTCTGAAATAATCTGTTAATGTTTTCCTTCACTTTCACTTAAATGCACAAATTGAAACATGTGCATGATACATTCAAGGTCTTACATTATCTTTTCATCCTAACCAATAACCATTGCATTCATTGCAATATTTGACTACTAATGTAACATTCAAAATTTTACATTCATGTCACAATCATGCGCCTGTAAAACAATGAATGGGTTCTCAACCACAGCATCTTCAAACGAAAAAAAGCATTCGAAAATAATGCACAAGCAGCCCTTGACATATCAGCAATAGATTAGAGTTCTGGCCTATGCCTCGTCAGTGCTTAATCTGTAAACCATTATATTTCAAACAATTTCGTTACGCCTAGCCCTACTCGTCCGACGTCTGTCTGGCTACTGACTGCATGTACTCATAGGCTATTACACCTGTGAAACAACTGTATTCTTGAATGGAAAATACAGTAATACAGCATACACTTCTAAAACTTGACCAGAGTAAAAAAAACAGATTTTTAATAAAAAATCCAGAACCCCAGATAAAACAGAAAAACCCCAGATCTCGTCAAAAAACCCTAGCAGTGGCAACACTGCTTATGACCTACTTCAGTCTTCCCACATGATCCAGCAAGGATGCCCTGCAGACATGTGAGGCTGAGAAATTTTTCAGTCCGAGTCCAGTCCTGATCCGATAAAATTGAATCCGATCCAGTCCTGATCCGCAAAATTTTTGAAAATCATCAGTCCGATCCAGTTCTGATCCGCCAATG